>JGI24707J26582_10004219_pt1 | contig 10015 bp, 6 predicted proteins | sample BioPla1DNA1_FD_26582 | JGI IMG/M metagenome (IMG submission 26582) | reverse complement strand
TTAACTTATCTAGCTACTCTACTTAGGAATTCTTTCGTTCTTTCCTGCTTAGGATTATCGAAGATTTGTTCAGGTGTTCCTTCCTCAACTATTACTCCTTGATCCATAAATACTACTCGATCAGATACCTCTTTTGCAAATTGCATCTCATGGGTTACTACTAACATAGTAAGTCCACTTTTAGCCAATTTCTTCATGACTGATAGAACCTCTCCAACCATCTCTGGATCTAGTGCTGATGTGGGTTCATCAAAGAGCATTACATCTGGTTCCATAGAAAGGGCTCTTGCTATGGCAACCCTCTGCTTCATACCGCCGGACAGCTGTCTTGGCTTTGCCTTTATATATTGGCTCATACCAACCACATTTAGATATTTCATCGCTACTTCTTCTGCTTCCTTAACAGACCGCTTTAGTACCTTTGTCTGCCCAACCACACAATTACTTAATACATCATGATTATTGAACAGATTAAACTGCTGGAATACCATTCCAAGCTTAGTCCGGTAATCATAAATATTGTGCTTATGATCTAAAATATTTTGCCCATTATAAATAATACTTCCACCACTGGGTTTCTCCAGTAAGTTAATACAACGAAGAAGCGTTGATTTACCAGATCCAGAAGGACCAATGATACAAACCACTTCCCCTTTTTTAACAGAAAAATCGATATCTTTTAAAATTTCGTTGGATCCGAAAGATTTCTTTAGATGTTGAACTTCTATTACATTACCCATTATATAACCACGCCTTTCTCACTATTTACTGTTTCAATGCATCTCTCCGTTTTACTGCATCCTCAGGCTTTTGTACTTGCATTTGGTTACCTGGAATGACTGTAAAATTGTCTGGTCCATCTAATTTTCTTTCTAAAATACGTAAGATACGTGTTACGGTAATCGTCATGATTAAGTAAATGATACTGGTTATAAAGTAAGTCTCAAAATATCTAAAGTTATTACCTGCAATGGATTTTGACTGGAAGAACAACTCAGTTACAGAGATTACATTTAACACAGAGGTATCCTTAATATTAACTACGAACTCATTACCAACCGCAGGAAGAATATTACGGATTACCTGTGGCAATACTACGTGAAGCATGGTCTTAACATGGTTCATACCAATGGCATGAGCTGCTTCAAATTGCCCCTTGTCAACCGATATAATACCTCCACGAACAATCTCAGCAATATATGCACCAGTATTAATGGATACAATAAAAAGCGCTGCAAAGATTCGATCCATATCAATTCCAAGGAATAAAGGAGCTCCGTAATAAATAACAGAGGCTTGCACAATCATGGGAGTGCCTCGGAAGAATTCCACATATGCTGTTAAAATATAGTTTACAAGTTTAAGAAGTATTTTATTTGGTCCACGATCTGGTGTCGGAATCGTACGTATTGTTCCAATCAATAAACCGATAATAGTGCCTACCACGGTTCCTATGACGGAAATAAAGAGTGTCATGCCTGCTCCTCGAAGGAACATCGGCCAGTAGGTTTTGAATATATCTAAAATCAACCCCCAAGTCATAAATTACACTACCTTTCTATTTGTATGTTTATATTTACTATGTTTTATTTTTCAATTTTCTCTTGTATTTGTTTAAAAATCAAAATTATCCAGTTTATATTCCCTTTTAAAGCATATCAATTCTAGTTTTCACCAGATCATCTATCTATGTATCTGATAAATATAATTGTTCCAATGCAAACAAGGTAATTTTGATATTCAAACAAGGTGGAAATAAAGCTGTAACCTTCGCATAAATATGAGGCTGTCCAAATGATTGTAAACAGGCTTTGGAACAGCCTCATAAGTCTAAGTTCTAGATTATTACTGAGCGGATGGTTGATTAAGGATTGCCTGATCCATAATTTCCTGGCGCTCCTCCTCAGAAATGCCAGCTAAGATCTCATTAATCTTCGCAGTAAGTTCACTACCCTTTTTCACACCCACTGCGATTGCAGTATCTTCCTCAGAGGTTACAAAACCGTCTTCAAATTCAACCATAACAAAGTTATCATTCGCAGAAGAAGCACTAACTCCCTCTGGACGTTCGGATACATATCCATCAATAGTTCCTGACTCTAAGGCAACACGCATGGTAGGAAAATTATCTAAAGCTATCTCTTTCTTTACACCTTCAATTTGGTCGATTACGGAATAATGGAAGGTATTTAACTGCGCAGTAACCTTTGCTCCAGAGAAATCCTGGATAGAAGTTGCATTTTCATATTCGCTTCCCCTCTTTACAACCATAACTAAATCAGATTTATAATAGATATCTGTAAAATCAATTGTCTGTTTACGATCTTCAGTTGGGGACATACCTGCGATAATTGCATCAATCTTGCCGGATAATAGTGCTGGAACCAAGCCATCCCATTCTGTTTTAACAATAACCAATTCTTTTCCTAAGCCTTCTGCTATCCTTTTAGCAATTTCAACATCATAACCACCAGCAAACTCGGCGTTACCTTCAATTGGAACTGCTCCATTGGAATCATCAATCTGTGTCCAGTTAAATGGTGCATATCCTGCCTCAAGACCAACTTTAAAAGTATTGTTATCGGATGTATCTGTATTACCTTCTGTTGTTTCCTTATTTGTATTATCTTTAGTAGTTTCATTGCCTCCTGGGTTCTCTTCCTTCTTTCCGCAAGCTGCGAAAACCAATACGAAAGATAACATCATCATAACTAATGTTGCTAATTTTCTGTTCATAAATGTTCTCCTTTCTTAAATCAAATTATATTATCCTAGTAAACTCGGGTATTCGCATTCCGTACTACGCTACAATACGCAATACAACAGCTCTATACCGAGATGACTTGCATCTAATCTTAGAGATAGCTTGCATCTAATCTTAGAGATCACTTGGATTCCATCAACCCTATCTCAATATATAAAAAAACCTGAGAAATCCTCAGGTTGCTAATGTCCTAAGTCCTCCTTCCCTAATGAGATAGCACAACTCAATAAGCTGGGTTGCTTATTGAGACAGTACTACAGCTATTAACTGTAGTCCCAGTATATAATATCGAGTATATTATACACTTCGGCAGTATTTCCTTCTCCGTAACCTCATCGCTTCTCAGGCTCTTTTACGGACTGTTAAATACTGCAACCTCTACCTCACCATTAGTGAGGTCTTAATTATTTAATTATAAAAGTGAATCCAATTAATAATTCTCTCTATTACTTTAATATATTACATCAGGTATAGCTATCTGTCAATGAACAAAGCGGAATTTATAAATATTATCCACATTGTTTAAAATATATCTGATATTTATCAACACTTTTCTGTCAATTATAAAGATTATTAACAAAAAACATCAACAAACATCAACACCATAGTTTTACTATTGATATTTAAGTGTAAAAACTCAAACCTTTACCATTCTATGTTAAAGGTTTGAGTTTGTCAAATAATATTTAACTTCGCTTGCATTATTCCTTAATAGCTGAGGCTAATTGTTGGAAAGCTTTCTCTAAAGTAGCCCGCGGACATGCAATATTGACTCTTTGGAAGCCACTTCCTTCCTCACCAAACATAGTGCCACTATCTAACCATAATTTCGCCTTATTTATAATCAAATTCTCTAATTCCTTCTCATTCAGGTTTAAATCTCTGAAATCCAACCATACCAGATAGGTCCCCTCGGGTTCTACCAATTTAATCTGTGGAATGTTTTCTAATAAAAAACTGCGGATAAAATCCAAATTGCCTTTTAGATAAGTTTTCAGTTCTTCCAGCCAAAACATGCCCTTTTCATAAGCAGCCTGACATGCAATTAATCCCATGGTATTTAACTGGCTATAACCACTGCGTTCTATTTCGTCACATATCCTTTGGCGCATCTCTTCATTTGCCACAAATAAATTTGAGACCTGAAGTCCTGCTAGATTAAAAGTCTTACTCGGTGCCGTACAAATAACAGAATTATTTAGAAACTCTTTCTTAATACTTGCAAATACGGTATGTACATTTTCAGGATACGTAAAATCGCCATGAATTTCATCTGATATTACCTTAACCTGATATTTCATACAAATATCACCAAGCCTGGTAAGTTCCTCTTCTCTCCATACTCTACCAACTGGATTATGCGGACTACATAGGATAAATAACTTAACCTTGTTTTTGATAATCTTTGCTTCGAAATCATCAAAATCAATATGGTATCCACCATTTTCATAAATTAATGGATTATTGACAAGTTTGCGATTATTCTTCAAGATTACTTGGGAAAATGGGTAGTATACCGGTTGCTGGATTAGTATCGAGTCATCCTCTTTCGTAAGTGCCCTTACCACCATAGCAATTGCAAATACTATACCTGGTGTCTTTACTATCCACTCTTCCTTTGTTTCCCAGTGGAAGCGATTTTTATACCAATGATAAACCGCTTCAAAATAATCCTTCTTCGTGTCTGTATAACCATAAATTCCATGCTTTGCAGCCTCCACAAGAGTTTCTATTATATCCGGAGCTGTCTGAAAATCCATATCTGCTACCCAGAGAGGAATTGTATCAGCAGGCATTCCTCTCTCTACAGCGAAATCATATTTTATGGAATTGGTGCCGCTGCGATCTATTATTTTATCAAAATTGTAATTCATATTATTACCATACCTTTCTTCAACTTGCAAAGATTATATAAAAATTGGAGATAGGAACCGTTAATTTGCCTATAGCCAAGGCGAGGTTTCCATAATTGTTACTAATTTTATTATTTTAGTGCCTGCTTGAAATCCTCAATCAAATCATCTACATTTTCAAGGCCGACGGATAAACGCAATAATTTCTCGTTAATTCCTAAGGTTTCCCGCTCCTCAATCGGCACATCTGCATGGGTCTGTAACATAGGATAAGTAATTAAGGTCTCAACACCGCCAAGACTTTCTGCATAAAGAACGAGTTTCATCCTTTCCAAGAGATTAACCGCCGTCTCCTCAGAATCTACTTCAAAGGAAATCATTGCTCCAAATCCCCTAGATTGCTTAACAGAGATAGCATAATCCGGATGTTCTGGCATTCCTGTATAGTATACCTTTTTCACCTTTGGATGTTTCGACAACCATTTGGCAAGTGCAATTGCATTGGCCTGCTGCCGATCCATTCGTACAGCCAAGGTTTTTATTCCACGGATCATTAACCAACTATCAAAGGGAGATAGGCAAGCACCTATAGTTTTATATATAGCTCTTAATCTGTCCGCCAGTTCCTCTGTTCTTGCAATAAGGAAACCAGCTAAAGTATCATTGTGGCCAGAGAGATACTTCGTTCCACTATGTATAATAATATCTGCACCAAGGGTAATTGGATTCTGATAATACGGGGTTAAAAATGTATTATCAACTATTAGAAGCAGGTTGTGGCTGTGAGCAATATTCGCTAGAGCAGCTATATCCGTAACCTGCATCATTGGATTCGAAGGAGTTTCTATAAAGATTGCTTTTGTCTCTGGCTTAATTAAAGCTTCCACGCTTGCCAGATCCGCCATATCAGTAAAGGTAAATGTTAATCCATTTTTCTCGGATATTGTTCGAAATAACCTGACTGATCCACCATACAAATCATTCAATGCAATAATATGATCACCTATTCTAAATAGCTCCATCATAGCAGTTATCGCTGCCATTCCGGTGGAAAATGCCATAGCATCGACTCCTCCTTCTAATTCTGCTATTACTTTCTCTAGCTGTTCACGGGTCGGGTTTTGGACACGAGAATAATCATATCCTGTACTTATACCAACACCTGGATGAGCAAAAGTTGCAGATTGATAAATTGGAACCGTAACGGAACCGGTAGGGTCTTTGCGATTAACACTACCATGTATACAAATGGTTGAAATATCCATTATATTATAATCCTCCTTCAGCTATTTTTCAATGTTATACGATTAAGTTTCAAAAGCCACATTTACAATTTTCCTACTGTTTCCTACTGTTTTTAATATAAATTTTGTCAATATTCTTTCTGACTAAGACATCACGCTTTTGCATTCCTACAAATCCTATCTCATTAATATGTATTGATTTTAAAAAGTATAATAAAGTCAATAAGATTTGTCAAATTCTTTATACTAATATCAACTATTACTTATAGTGATAGGTTGGAGTATACAAAAACGACCTCGAAAGGTGGCAATTTAATTACCATAATCCGAGGTCTAAATTAGATATCTAAACATTAAATATAATTGATTTATCATCAAATCTGAACTTATGACATCATTTTAACGTAACTAATATATAGGTATTGATATCCACATATTTTTCATCCATACTGCCGGTGTAATTGTTAATATGGATATTTTCCACCACTAGGGTCATTCTTGCTACATCATTTTCCTGCGTAAAACTTGCTTGCTCCAAGGTTAAACTTTCCATTTCTTCATGGAGAGTGATTGCCCTATCTACAATCTCTTGGATATCAAAGGCAAGTAACTCCATATTCTCCTCATTAAAAAGGAGAATACTGTGCTTATCATCCGCTTGGTTTTGTAGAACTAAACGATATGACCTATCATCTTTAACAAAGTTTCCAATTTCTCGCTCATCCGGGCTGAAGTAAAGATTAGTATGCAACATAATGTCATAGCCGGTAATCGGAACTGCATTAGACTCCCGATGCAGATATATCGTATTATCATCTTTACTTATATAGTCATATTGAGGAAAACCGAACTCTTTTTCAAAATCTTTATTATTAGCATAGGATGATAACCATACGATGTCTTCGGTATATCCCATAATATTTAAGTACTGTACAGATGAAATAATAATTTCCCGGTCTGTTTCCACTATCGATGTATTTGGGCTAAGCTTACCATCTTGCAACATGTTGTTTCTCATAAGAGTATCTTCTAGTCTTCGTATCTGACTCTTCCTACTGACTGTAAAAGCATCCACAGGAGGAACAATCGATAAGAGTGATAGGACAATAAGAATAGGTGCAATTAGCCCATTTTTCTTGACCGGTACAAAACAAAATAGGATACCTGCAATGGTTGCAAAAACTCCAAAAAGAATTGCATAGTATCTACCATGGGTAAATCCTGCCTCTCCAATTTTTAGAACGGACGCAATGGTCTGAAATAATACGATTGGTACCAGAACTTTCGGAAATAAATTTCGAAAAATATTTGCGAAATTATTCTGTATATTTGAAGCAAGTAAATATACGATAATTACAGTAATCGAATAACTAACTAACATTGGCTCCAGCATGTTATCTGTCCAGAACTTCCCAGTAATATTCATAATTACATAAAGCAATAAGACTAATGTAAAAACTGCAGTAATTGGAATGATGACATAGGAAATTAAGTTTTTTAAGAATTTTGAAACGGAAACTTGTATTTCTTGTTCCTGTGCTACTTCTCCTTCCTTATCATAATTAAAGAGCGGAAGGTTTGATAGTAAATATATAGTAGCAAAGATACAGAAGATCAGGTTTGCCACATGTGGTATTGTATCACCGTTAACGGTTACAATAAGCAAATCGATTGCCATTATAATTAGGCTAACACCAATAAATAATACACTGGAATAGAATACTGCTAGGAAAAATGCTTTAAATAAGGCGAGAAAACTTTCATTAAAGGAAAAACTACTCTTTATCGTAGGAATCCACAGAAAAGCAATTAATAAAACAAACCAAACAGCGCCCATTCTAATCGTAAACACCGTAGTAAAGATATCTTTCGATGATATTATAAAATAATATCCAGCTGTAATAATTATCGTTCCAGCCATTAGTAGTTTTCTAATACCAGAGTTATCAAAAAATCTTTCATAAATAACTTGCGAAACCAGGCTAATAAAGACTCCAAGTACGAAAGTAAATAATAGTTTGGAATATTGATCAAAACTATTGTTGATTTCTATTCCATTAATCAATGCAATTAAGACTAATAGCAGTATTGTTAAGGGGAACCGGGTAATTGTGCCGGATAATTGCTCTAAACCTGCTAGTATTTTCTTATTTTGTTTCATTTCGCTCCCTCCATTAGGAATATACTAGGCAATTACTTAGATATTGTAAGTTGCCAGTCATAATATTTGAATAGTTGCAAAACCAAGTACTGATAAATGTATGAAAAATCAAATTTAATCAATAATATGATTACAGCCTACTAAAGGCTCTTGATGCCCTATTCATAAAGTAACTTTAATAATCTTTGACGTCTATGTCGATTCAACTCTGCCAGCTAAACCTAGGCACTTTTACATTAGCTACTTTTACATTAGCTATCATAATGTTAGACGTCTACAATCCTGAAACGGTTCACATTGTAATATAAAAGATATGCAGTACCTTGAAAAGAGTATACCATAGGTGGAAATCAATTCAAAGAAATATGGATAAGATTTCGTATTTAGCACATAGAAACTGAAAACAAAGATTTTTGGCTCACGCTGTGCTTATCAATAATCCTTATTAGAATAATTTAAGCTGATTTGTCGAATCTATATATTCGTTTTAATAATACATTTATTGTAAAAAGTGTTTAAATTTTTGTGATTATTTAATTTATTTAAAAAATAATTCAAATTCCCTCTTTACAAATCGGCTAAAATGTGGTTAAATATAAAAAATCTCAGGAGGTAGAATATTATGTCTTTAAAGAAACAACCCGTCGGCTATTTGCCTGATGAACGTCCACCGTTTGTGGAACTTATCTTCTTTGCATTGCAGCAAATTGTTGTAATGTTCCCAGCAACCGTATTAGTTGCATTAATTACTGGTTTTCACGTTTCAACAACAATCTTTGCTAGTGGTCTTTCCACTCTTTGTTTCATTCTTATTACAGGGAGAAAGATTCCTCTCTACTATGGTTCCAGTTTTTCTTATATCGCAGCTATTGCTTCTATTATGGGGGCAGAACAGTTTTCCAGTTTAGGTCTAAACGATAAAATCTCCATTGCACAATTTGGTATTATAATGTCAGGTTTAGTTTCTATCGTTGCTGGTTTACTCATTCAAAAAACCGGTAGAAAAACTATTGATAAGATCCTTCCACCTACTGTAACTGGAAGTATTGCAATTATTATCGGTTTATCTCTTGCAAAAAATGCACTTGAGAATGCAGCAGCTGTTCCAACAGGTTATGATACAGCATTAGCACAGAATATGGCATGGATTATTTCCATGATCACTTTATTTTCAACAATTATATATTCCGTATATTTGAAGGGCAGGCTATCTCAGTTGCCTATTCTTTTTGGTCTTTTTACGGGTTATATAGCAGCAGCCATTATCGGAAAGGTTTCTGGTGTTCCTTTTATAGTATTTAATACAGTTCAATCAGAAGGAATTTTATCCATACCAGAATTTACATTACCTAAACCATCCTGGGCTGCTGTTGCTGCGATTATGCCGATTGCAATCGCAACAATTCCAGAGTCTACCGCACATATCTACCAGCTAGATATCTATGTTAATGATTTAGCTAAGAAAAAAGGCAGTAAGAAAAAATATAATATTGCTGACAAACTTGGATTGAATTTAATTGGTGATGGTCTTGGTGATATCATATCTGGTTTCATCGGTGGTCCTGCTGGTACAAACTATGGTGAGAATATTAGTACAATGGCAATTTCTAAGGTCTTCTCTATACCAGTACTAATCGCTGCGGCAATCATCACCATGATTATTTCCTGCATCACACCATTGATTAACATAATCTACTCCATCCCAACAGCAGTAATTGGAGGACTTTCCATATACCTATATGGTGTTATAGGAGCTCAGGGTATTGCGATTATGATGGATCGTAAAGTAGATATGTTCAAATCTAAGAATTTAGCGATAATTGCAATCATACTCATCATTGGATTAGGTGGAACCTACGGATTTACAGGTAACGGAATGATCCCTATGTTTGGAATAGAGATCCCAGCCTTGGCTACCGCATCCATTGTTGGTATCGTATTAAATCTCCTGCTTTCCATCGGTGAGAAAGATGAAGAAACGGTAGATAACAAC
>JGI24707J26582_10004217_pt1 | contig 10016 bp, 7 predicted proteins | sample BioPla1DNA1_FD_26582 | JGI IMG/M metagenome (IMG submission 26582) | reverse complement strand
GTTGATCTTCATTGGATCGGAGGCTGCTCGCCGGGCAGCGTCGATGAGTATGTTGGCTGCCTCATATGACTGGCCACCGAATACGCTCATGGCGCCGTATTTTGCTTCGAACTCCTTGATGAATTCTTCTGCTTCAGGGACTTCCCGGATGTCTTTTCCTATAGAGGTGACATACATACCTTCGGCAAGCCCAGCAGCGCCGTCGATCAGCTGATCCTTTTCCTTAAGTCCATCTCCGCCCATGAAGGTGGGCTTGAGTCCAAGGCCAACGGCCTGCTTGATTAGGCTCGCCGCTTGGGCTGGGTTAGCAAGACCCAGGTAGAGAAGATCAGGCTCAGATGTTTTGACCCGAGTCAGGATGGGGGAGAAGTCTCGGTCTTCAAAGGTGATTTGTCCACGGAGCACCTTTACATCCATACCTTTAAGAGCTGACTCCACTTGATCGGAGAGTCCTTGGCCATAGGTTGTCTTATCATCGATGATGTAGATTGTCTTNGCGCCAAGTGTCTCAGTGATAAAACGGGCCGATGCGGGTCCTTGGGCATCATCCCTGGGGCAGATGCGGTGCATCACTTTATAGCCCATTTCAGTTAGATTCGGTAATGTTGCAGATTGACTGATGATGGCAAGGCCAGCCCTTTGATAAGTGGGGAGTGCAGCTTGTACGGTGGCACTGTTCATCGGACCGACCACGCCAATCACTGCTCGATCCATGGCAAGCTTTTCTGCAACCAAAATAGCCTTCGATGGATCTGCCCCATCATCTGCTTCTACGATCTCAATCATACGCCCATGGATGCCGCCGGCGGCATTGGCTTCTTCCACAGCCATTTTGATGGCATTAAGACCATCAAGGCCGATCTTGGAGACATCTCCGGTGTAAGGCCCTGCAGCTCCGATCTTGATGGGAGAGAGTTTTTCACTGCCGAGTACCGTGGTTGTCATTAGCAGCATCGCTACTATTGCAACCAAAACAAACATCGCCTTCACTTTGCTCAGGGGACTTCTTAACATGGTAATGGCCTCCTCTTGTCAAGTTGGAGGAAAGGTTCGCGTCGCTCTTTACCTTCTGGCCCTTGGGCCGTGGCTTGAGGACTACGCATTGGGTTGCCCAGAGGTAACTCAGCATTGCTGCTGAAAGCAAAAAGCCCGTCCCTGAAGGGACGAGCTTATATCTCGTGGTGCCACCCTAATTGGATAGGCCTGTGCCTATCCCACTTTTCCAGGGTACGGCCGTTTATCTATGTAAAGGCGATACCCCTGCCCGGTAACGGGGGCTTCCGGCGGAGCCTACTAAGCAACATGCACTGGCCGTGTGCCGTTCAGCTTGCGACTCAGGGGCCCACTCACCACACCCCACCCGCAGGGCTTTCACTATCCCCCGCTCGCTTAGGGTCGGTTTGCCTGTGGTGATCTTCCCCATCAACGTCTTTCCGTCCATACATGATTTAGTTTGATGCAATAGTACACCTTATCTGGNGAGTTGTCAAGGGGTGATTTACGGCTTTTACGGTTTAGCAGATCTCAATCACCCCCCAAGGAAATATCAACCACTACAGAAGGAAAAACACCTAAGAGAAGTGAATAAGGGGAATACACACATAACAGCAGATAGATCAGGGAATACAGATAACCATTACACAACCGACACAAATTGCGTGGTGGCTGAGTGAAACGGTTATCCGCGGTTGGTAGGCTGCGTACAGCTTCGATTGGGTCAGCCACCAGGTTAAGACACTCCCGTGCTGCCCGGGGAGGGGTGGTGATATAAGCGGCGGATCTTAAGCTAACTTGATGTTCGAGGGCAAGAGAATGAGTGCACATCATGAGAATTCAGGGAGGAATTTTGGATGAAAAGAATGCTATTTGTCTTGGCATTGGTGATTGTCATCGCGTTGCCGGCCTTTGTGCAAGCAGCACCTGTGGAGCTAGAATGTGTCGCCTTTACGTGCCAGGATCTTCAGAATCCCTTCTTTAAGCTGATGGGTGATGCTGTTCGTAAGGCAGCCCGGGACATCGGTGGCGATAAGGTCCGTGTGCTGGTTGAATCTGGTGACAATGACCTAAACAAGCAGTTCCAGCAGATCGATGACTTCATCGCTGCAGGAGCCCAGATCATCGTTTTGAATGCGTGTGACAGTGAAGGTATCGCCCCGGCAGTAAGAAGAGCTAAAGAGGCGGGCATCGTGGTCATTGCATCGGACGTTACCGCTGCTGGCGGTGTCGACGCCACTATGACCAGTGACAACTTCCAGGCCGGATACATTGTAGCCAAATATATCGCCGAAAGACTTAATGGTGAGGGCAATGTTGTGGCTATAGTAGGCGATCCTGTTTCCGCTTCACTGGATAGGAAGAATGGTTTCGATGCCTGCATGGCAGAGTACCCCGGTCTGAAGGTGCTATCTGATACTCAAAATGGTAAGGGCAGACGTGAACTTAGCATGAACCTCATGTCCGACCTACTGACAGCTTTCCCCAAGATCGATGCTGTATGGGGAGTTAATGATCCAACGGCCCTTGGAGCAGAGCTAGCCATCAAGCAGGCTAAGCGGGCTGATGAGATGTTCGTCGTAGGTGTCGATGGTTCACCAGACGCTGCGGAATCTATGAAGCTTCCAGACAGCATTTTCGCCGCTTCATCCGCCCAGGATCCATACTATATGGCTTATCATGCTGTGGAAGTTGGTTGGGACATCATGAACGGTAAGGCACCGGAGATTGAGACGGAACTTATTCCAGTTAGGCTCATTACCCAAGAGGATGTAGCCAAAGGTTATACAGGGTGGGCAATCCCAGAAGACTAAAGACTAGACTGCTTGCTGGAGAGCTGCCTTCTGCAGGCAGCTCTCCTCAAGCTATATCGTGGCAGAATAACTAGTACATTTGGGGGTCATGAGTTGGCGCACGATAATGTATTATTGCAGATTAAGGGAGTGTCTAAACAGTATCCCGGCGTACAAGCTTTGAAAGATGTCTCATTTTCCATCAATAAAGGTGAGATCCACGCTGTAGTGGGCGAGAACGGTGCCGGCAAAACTACCCTCATGAAGATCTTAAGCGGTGCAGAGCCCATGACTTCAGGAGGATTAGTGCTGGACGGTAGAGAGATCAACCTGATCGGCATCAAAGAGGCCATCGACTTAGGGATCAACCTGATCAGTCAGGAACTGAATATCGCTCCGGACATGACAGTTTATGAGAACATCTTTACCGGCAGCGAAATCAGTCAGTATGGGATACTCAACCGCAAGGCAATGAGAGAAGCAGCCAATCGCTTACTGGAAAGCCTCGGTGCAGCCTTCGGCGCGCATGTTTATGCCGGGGAGCTCAGTATCGCTGAACAGCAGCAGGTGGAGATCGCCAGGGCGCTGCGGCACAACGGCAGAATCCTGATCATGGATGAACCTACTGCGTCCCTTAGCGATAGAGAGACAGCCCGACTTTTGGAGGTTATCAGGGGGCTACGGGATCGGGGCATCAGCGTGATATTCATTAGCCATAGGCTGCCCGAGGTTCTGCAAATAGCCGATGCCGTTACAGTCCTCAGGGATGGTATGTATATAGGTACTGCACGGGGCGAGGAAATAAACGAAGAGATCGTTGTCAAGTGGATGATCGGACGCGCCTTATCTGATTATTATCCAGATAGAGCTAGTGTCGACGCCGCCCAGAAGNATTATTTTGTTGTGCAAGGCTTCGGTGACAATGAAGAAGTCTTTGATGTCTCCTTTTCCGCAAAGAAAGGTGAGATACTGGCCATCACCGGTCTGGTCGGAGCTGGCCGTACAGAGCTAACCAACATGATTTTCGGTATTACTCGCAAACAGACTGGAACCCTGTATCTCAATGGGGAAAGGGTAGAGATCAATGAACCTGTTGATGCCATAGAACAAGGGATTGGGTATGTCCCCGAGGATAGAAGAGCCCACGGGCTTTTTTTAGAGCTATCCTGTGCGGAGAATATCGTGATGAATGTGATGGATACGGAGCCTATCTCCAATGGGCGGATTCTTAATCTAAAGAAACTAAGTGAAGTTGCTGAGAGAGCTGTCTTGGATAGGAATATCCAAACCCCGGATATTGATCGGGAGGTCATGTATTTGTCCGGGGGCAATCAGCAAAAAGTCCTGCTCGCTAGATGGCTGGAGGCTAAGCCGGAAGTGCTGATCTTAGATGAGCCGACCCGGGGCATTGACGTTGGCGCCAAAAGCGAGATATACCAGCTCATCAGCGAATTAGCTGCTGCGGGCGTAACCATCATCCTTATCTCTAGTGATTTGCCAGAGGTTATCGGCATGGCCCAGCGGATCTTAGTAATGCGTGAGGGGAGATTGGTGACGGAGATCTCCAGTCAGGAAGAGTTTACGCAAGAGAACATTCTGGCCTATGCCTCTGGAATCAAGGTTCCAGACTACGCATTCGAATACGTGGAAGGGAGATAGCATAGTGGTTGGGACGGATATTTTGGCAAAGGAAAGAAGAAAGAGGATCGTAAGGAACCTAGGTATTCTACCCATTATGCTGGCGGTCTTTGCTGCTTTCTGGATATTGACACCGAACTTTAGATCCTTCGCTAATATGCTCAATATCCTCCGAGCCACCTCCATAAACTTGGTNATAGCTGTGGGTATGACTATGGTAATTCTCACCGGNGGAATTGACCTATCGGTGGGAGCTATCGCGGCCTTAACCGCTGTTGTGGCCCTGAAGCTCTCCTTGACCTCCGTGGCCTACTTAGCGGTTCCTGCGGCCCTTCTGACGGGCATGGTGGCTGGGTTAATCAATGGTGGTCTAGTGGCTTATGTGGGGCTTCCGCCGTTTATCGCAACCTTGGGGGCCATGACCTACTTAAGGGGAGCTGCCTTCCTACTTTGTAACGGAGTCTCCATCATCAATAGCAATCTCAGCTTTGCCTGGATCGGCAACGACTATCTAGGCCCATTTCCTTGGTTGGTAGTTATTGCCCTCTTCGTCGTATTTGCCGCTGCTTGGATACTTAGAAAAACAGTCTACGGCATGCGGGTGTATGCCGTAGGGGGCAACCTACAAGCTGCCCGTTACACCGGCATCAAGGTACAAACAATGCTAATGTCTGTGTATGTTGTTAGTGGTCTGTGCAGTGCCCTTGGTGGTGTGATGATCGGTAGTAGGTTATACAGCGCTAATGGGCTGATAGGCAATGGCTATGAGCTCGATGCCATCGCCGCAGCGATTATCGGTGGAACTAGCTTTACCGGCGGGAAAGGCAGTGTTGTTGGGACACTGTTTGGCGCCTTGATAATGGGTATTTTAAATAACGGCCTCACCATATTGGGAGTCTCTTACTATTCGCAACAGGTCGTAAAAGGTATAGTGATCATCGCTGCTGTTACAATAGATATTTTGCGGAACCGATACTCGAAGAAATAGCTTGAGGTGAGGAGTCGAAAAATGAGAATCTCTGGTGTGGGTTGTTGCGTAGTGGATTATATCTACCAGGATGTAGATTTTACGTTGCCTAAGGCGAATCGGTATTTGACTAAAGACGGCACCCATGGGTTGATTATCAGCGAAGGGAATCTGCTGGAACATTTAACTACTCATTTTGGTGTTTCTGAAGGAAAGCTCATCCAGGATATTGTCGGGGGGATCACTCCCCACAAGACCTTGGGAGGCGTCTCTGTGGTAACACTAATCAGCGCTGCCCAGCTCCTTTTTGACCAGGGAGATATAGAAGTCTATTACTATGCCAATATTCCCCGCAATGAGCTAGGCAAGCTAACCATAGAGACTATAAGAAAGACGCCCCTCCGCACAGACCGCCTGAAAATTGTGGAAGGGGACAGTGTAGTTACCCACGCCCTNTGCGGCAACGATGCCCAGGGTAATCCATCCCGCACCTTCATTTGCGCCCCATCGGTTCACCCGTCTACAGCCCTAGAACTCGAAGAACTAGATGATGATTTTTATACAAGTGAGTTAACGGTCTTTTCAGCTATCCAGTGGGAGCCGCTTATCAACGAAAGATTTTCCCAGGTGCTAAGGAAGTGTAAGGAGCACAACAGTATCACCATGGTGAGTACCGCCAGTGATCCCTTGATGCGGGGCAGACACAAATGGGTCCTCGGCGATTCNGATAAAGTATATGAGTATATAGATATTCTCATGATGAACAAAGAGGAAGCGCTGCACTACAGCGGAAAAGATGACCTGGAAAGTGCCGTTAAGTACTTCCAATCGATACCGTCTATTCAAGGTGTGCTGATCACCGATGGCCTTAACCCCACGTATGTCTATGGTAAAGGTGAGCTCTGCCGGCCTTACCATGGGTTTATCCCCACCGTCCATGCCATCGACGAAGATAAAGCAAGGGGCTTGCTCCCCCACGGTGATACCGTGGGCTGTGGCGATAACTACTGCGGTGGGGTGGTGGCCTCCATTGCCCTCCAGTTAAAGAGGGGAGCTGGGCAGATAGATCTGGTGGAAGCCTGTATCTTGGGGAATTTGAGCGGGGGTATTACTTCAACCACTACAGGCGGCATTTTCAAAGAGCAGTTCTTCGGAGAGAAGCAGCGGCTCGTAGACAGATACTATAGAGATTATGTAAAGCAGGTTAGAGCGTTCCAGGCCAAGGAGGAGACTCCAGCAGGGGAGTGGTGTGGACATGCCTAGACGAAGGTTTGGGAAAGCCGAGGTGAAGGCTAAATGAAAGTACTAGGCATAGATTTTGGGACAACTTCTTTCGGAGGATGCATCTACGATAGTGAGAATAATGCCTCGGNATTCTTAAGTAGGCCCAACTCCTGTCACTTNACGGCAGGCCTTAGGCGTGAGTTTGATTTTGAAAAAGCGAAGGCAGATCTTTACTCTTTCATAGAACTTCTCCACGAGACCTTTGATCTTTGTAAGGTGGAGGCTATATCTATCACCGGCAATATGCACAGCTTTTTTCTGGTGCGGGATGGCCAGCCCATTACGAATATAATAACCTGGCAGGATGAACGGGTGCTGGAAGAGTATAGGGACGGAATGTCCTATGTGGAGTTTATTAATAGGACATATAAGCCACTTTTTTCTACCTATCAGCATAGGGTAAGCTCCGGTTATGCTGTTACTACTCTCTTGCACCTTCTGGACTCAGATCTGGTCCTCTCCAAGCGAGGCTTTACCGATTGCTCTATTCATTTTGCCCCAGATTTTGTGGCCCAAGAGCTAATGGGTCACTTTTCATATGCCAGGCATACTGCTATCACTGATCATTCCCTTGCCCATAGCAGCGGGCTATATGCCTTAGAGCATAGAGGTTGGAACATAAAGCTTATCGACGCTTTGGGATACGGAGCCATTAGATTCCCCAAAATTGCAGAGCCTGGGACCTTTCTGGGTCGAGTGGGAAGCCATGTGCCTGGGCTCCAAGGTGTACCGGTCTTCTTGGGCATGGGCGATAACCAAGCGTCAGTCTATGGCGTTATGATGCAAGATCAAGGGGCCGACGAAGTCAGTCTCCTACGGGAGGAACCAAACTCCATTGTGATTAACATGGGAACTAGTGGCCAGGTATCGGCGGTAGTTGAAAACAGTGAGAGAGCCTCTGAGCTCTTGGATTACCGGCCCTTTCTAGATGATACTTTGCTCTTGGTAGGGGCCAGCCTGGCATGCGGTAGAACTATGGAAGCCATCAAGGATTTCATTCAGGATGCAGCGAGGACTATTTGTGAAAAGCAAATTGACGATGGAAAGGCCTATGGGATTATCACTCAGGCCATACTACCTGACTCCCCGCTTAAGTTTGTCACTACCCTTAATGGGACTAGGTACCGCCCGGATATGAGGGGTTCTATCGAGAATATAGATCTCGGGAATCTGTCCTTGGCCAACGTCGTTACCGCTGCCGCCTATGGAGTGGTGGAGGAGCTACATCAGTACTATACGGAAATGCAGATCGATTGTGATAGGATAATCGGTGTAGGCAATGCACTGCGGAAGAACCCTTTCTTTGTGGAGATCGTCGGCAAGGTGTTTGGAAAAAAGGTCTACTTGAGCAAAGTAGAAGAAGCTGCAAGCTTTGGTGCAGCCATATGTGCGCTTCGTGGTTTACGAATCAGGAAGCGGTGATCCCTCTTTTCTCTAAGGAGTAGAGTCAGTACTTTGGCTGTGAATCTATAACTTCAGCCTCTGTCATAGAAAGGGAGCATCGGGAAATCCGCATTGGTATTGTCCTCGAGGGCGGTATCGAGCTAGTGTTAAATGGGCACATCCTGCTTTTGCAAAAGGGAGATACCTACATACTGCCGGCTCCGTCCTCCATTGGTAGTGAGCCGATGTTTTGCACTTATACCAGGGTAAGTGAGCAATGTGATAGAGGTTTCTTTAGCGTACTAGAAGCATTTCCCCCTAGGATATAAAGACAGTCTCACCCCGGCGAATGCCTTCTCTTCATTAAGAGCAAAGGGTATCGGTGTTTTTGCCGGCCCCGACTATCCCGGCTAGTTATCGATCTGGGGCTACTATGGAGAAAACAACAGTTTTGGGAGAGTTTCCGCAAGTGCTGCTTTCGCAGAAGGGAAATTCACCTAGGCGTTGAATATCTAGATCAACTTAGTTTGTCCGGGGGACGAACGAAGTATAAGACATACCATGACAAGCCGGGAGATATTATGAAGCAGATAACAGCTAATAACGCATCAGTAAAGGATCATAACCTAAAAGTCATTCTCAGCTTGATTCGAACCAGCGGGCTTATCTCCCGGGCTGAGATAAGTAGGCAAACTGGACTTAGCCGTTCGACGGTAAGCGAACTAGTGGGCTTTCTTTTGCGACAGGGGATTATCGAAGAAGCAGGAACTGGCGATTCCATCGGTGGGCGGCCTCCGATCCTGCTTACTATTAGGGCTAGAGGGAGGCTGATTGGCGCCGTCCATGTTGACGACGATGGGCACTTGTATGGCCGTACTCAGGATCTGGCAGGAAATCTCGCTAAGGTAGCTGCAGGCCGGGCAGAAAGTGCCAATGAATTAGTTCCCACTATATGCCAGTTGCTCCATGAGCTTACCGACGGAGATAGCAGCCGGCTGGCTGCCTTGGCTCTAGCTCTTCCCGGCATTATCTCGCCGGAGGGCGGTATTTTATCCGCAGTCCACCTAGGGTGGAACAACATCCCGGTTGTTGCGCCACTAAAGAGGCAGTATGGTATTCCCATAAGAGCTGAAAATGCCACGGGATTAGCTGCCTATGGTGAGATGTCGGCGAGAGATCCCAAAGTACATAATCTGGTTTACCTAAGAATTGGTTCGGTAGTTGGTTCGGGAGTAGTAGCAAATAATCAGCTTCACCACGGCCTCCGGGGTAGTGCCGCTGAGATCGGGCATATGGTCCTGGATATGGGCGGACATATCTGCAAGTGTGGCCGCCGAGGGTGTTTAGAGACTAAGGTCAATCGGAGCGCAGCTTTAAGGCTCCTACAGGATTATGATAGTGGTCTTGGTTCAAAGGTAGATACCGCCGATATATTTGAGTACTTAGTTGAGCGAGACAGACGCCAATGTCTTGCTGCCCAGAAAGTACTGGCAGATATCGCCAGCAGTACCGCCAGCGCCATCGTCAATGTCCTAAACATCTTAGGCCCCGATACTGTGGTTATCGAGAGCGTTCTATGTGAATCTGATACATTTTGGTCAGTCTTGTCCAATACAACGGCCCAAGAAGCCTTGCCTTTCGCTGAAGGCAAATACCAGCTGTTGCCATCACTGCTTGGGAGAGAAGCTGTGATTATGGGCGCTGCAGCGTTTGCTACAAGGCTCTTCTATGAACACAGTCAGATTGCTACGGTAGGATAGCTAGGACACTACCCACCCCATAGCAATCGTCTTGTGGATCAGCGGGTGATCTGGGGAGAGGGAAATGGCTGCTGTAGGAGTTGTCACAGCTTTACCAGTCTTGATTTTCGCAATGTTGTACAAAAACACATGATCCGAGGGCTAACCTTTGGAGCTGTCAAACAATGAGGGAGGAATAAGAGAAGATGTCGAAACTGA
>JGI24707J26582_10004215_pt1 | contig 10018 bp, 10 predicted proteins | sample BioPla1DNA1_FD_26582 | JGI IMG/M metagenome (IMG submission 26582) | reverse complement strand
TGGGATTTTTCAGGACAGCGGTTTTCACACCCGTCATAACCACGGTTGTTGTTTGGGGTATTCTGTGGAAATACATCTTTCAGACCGACAATGGCCTGGTTAACACCCTTTTGAGCATGATCGACATCAAAGGACCCCAATGGCTGTATAATGCCAAGCTGGCAATACCGGTAGCAGTATTTGTTACCCTGGTAAAGGGTCTTGGATTGAACATGGTCATCTTTATAGGAGCTATGAAGGATGTACCGGACATGTATTACGAGGCCTCAGAAATTGATGGAGCCTCAAAACTGAGACAGTTCTTCAGCATCACGCTGCCTTCCATAGCTCCGTCGATATTTTTGGTTACCATTATCACAATCATAGGTTCACTGAAGGTATTTGCACAAATCGATACTCTCACCGAGGGAGGCCCGGGAACCAGCTCATTTGTATTCGTTTACTATATCTATCAACAGGCCTTCAAGTACTATAACTTCGGGTATGCGTCGTCCATATCGGCTATTCTATTTGCCATTATAGTTGTTCTGACGCTTATCCAGTGGAAAATGAGAAAGAGATGGGTGTATCATGAGAATTGATTCTGAAAGGGCAAGACGCACAAAGAAAAGAAAAAAGATTGTTCACTATTTGGTTTGTTCCATCATTGCGGTGATCATGCTGTTTCCGTTCTATTGGATGTTAACCACGTCCTTAAAGACCTATAGCAATGTGATGAAGTTTCCGCCGCAGTGGTGGCCGGATCCATTTACCCTTGATAATTATATAGAGCTGTTCTCAAGGCATCCTTTCCTTACATATTTGTGGAATAGTGTTTATATAGCGGCACTTGTATCCTTGGGCGTTGTGTTCGTGTCTTCTTTGGCGGGCTATGCCTTCGCAAAGATCAGGTTCAAGGGCAGCAACTTCCTGTTTTTGGTCATCCTGAGCGGTATGATGATGCCTATAGAGGTCACCATCATTCCATTGTTCCTCGCTCTGTCAGAGATGAACCTTGCCAACTCTCATTTTGGGTTGATCATTCAGCCCATATTCGGATATTGTGGTGCCTTTGGCACATTCCTGATGAGGCAGTTCTTTATCACGGTACCAACCGAATTGATAGAAGCAGGCAAGATCGATGGAGCAAGCCATCTGCGGATCTTCAATAAGATCATGCTGCCGCTGGCCAGCTCAACAATAGCAACTCTGGTAATCTTCAGCTTCCTGCAGAGTTGGAACGATTATCTGATGCCGCTGGTACTGCTAAATGACAGCAGAACCTATACACTGCCGTTGGGTCTTAAGCTGTTCGCCTCTGAGATGGGGGTGGAATGGAATCTGGTCATGGCGGGAGCAACATTTTCAACCCTGCCCATGATGATCGTATTCTTCTTCAGCCAGAGAAAATTCATGGAGAGTTTGGCCATGGCAGGAATTAAAGGATAAATAGAGGTTTTAAGCATTGTTCACCCCTGAAGCCGGTACTGGCCTCGGGGGTTTTTTTGTTCATGATATCCTGGGAGTTATATGTTCTGTTGGCCTGCTGGTGTTTCTTTTGATTTATGCCGTTTACTCAAAGATCCAGTCACTCAAGCAGCGCATCAGGGAGCTTGAAAACTCGCGGATCGGTTAAGCGCTTCAAGACATTCTGTTTGCATACAACAGCCGCCAGGATAGCACCAGGCGGCTGCACTTTATATCTATGTCTTTTATTCTCCATACCCATCCGGATTGTTCTTCTGCCAGTTCCATGAGTCACGGCACATATCTTCAAGATTTTTTTCGGCCTTCCATCCCAATACTTCCAATGCCTTGTTGGGATCAGCAAAGCAGGTGGCAATATCGCCGGGCCTTCTTTCTGTTATCTTATAGGGAATCTTAATGTCGTTGGCTTTCTCAAAGCTTTTCACCACATCCAGGACACTGTATCCCACTCCCGTTCCCAGGTTTACCGCATCTATTCCTGTGCCCTTCATGACCTTCTCAAGGGCGCTGATGTGCCCCTTTGCCAGATCTACCACATGGATATAATCTCTCACGCCTGTTCCGTCATGAGTATCATAATCACTGCCAAAAACATTGAGGTGTTCTCTCTTACCCACTGCAACCTGGGTGATGTAGGGCATTAGGTTGTTGGGGATGCCGCTGGGGTCTTCGCCTATCCTTCCGCTTTCATGAGCCCCGATGGGGTTGAAATACCTTAACAGGATGGTACTCCAGGAATTATCTGAAATATAGATGTCCCGTAACATCTGCTCAATCATGAACTTGGTCCAGCCATAGGGGTTTGTGGCAGAAAGGGGCATGTCCTCGGTAAAGGGACACTTGTTGTTAAGGCCGTAAACCGTGGCCGAAGAGCTGAAGACCATTCTCTTCACATTGTGTTTTTGCATAAGGTCGCAGAGGTTCAGCGTGCCTGTCAGATTATTATGATAATACTTTATGGGGATAGAAACCGATTCTCCGACGGCTTTCAGGCCGGCAAAATGAATGACAGCCTCTATCTGATGTTTTTTAAAAACCTCCTCAAGACCCTCCTTATCCAGAAGATCTTTTTCATAGAAAATGAAGTCCTTCCCGGTAATTTCCCTGATCCTTTTAAGAACCTCGGGCTTACTGTTTGAGAAATTATCAACTATTATGACGTCATAATCCTTATTGAGCAGTTCTACCACCGTATGAGACCCGATATATCCCGCACCGCCGGTGACCAGAACCGTGTTATTTCTAGTAGCATTCTTCATGAATGAATCACCCATCCTGATTGTTTGCATTTCAGTTGAATCTTATCATAATGAAAAAAGGTGGTCAATGAACAGGGAAGGCTGTTCGGAAAATGAACAGCGCTTTGTATCTTTATTGCTACATTTTCATACCCTATGATACAATCAAAGCTGTTATATAAATCAGGATTTTTGGAGAACAGTATGAAAAAAACGAAAGCAGCGCTGCTATTTGATCTTTTTATCACCTTTTTTAAAATCGGCGCTTTTACCATAGGTGGTGGGCTGGCCATGCTGCCCATAATTGAAAGGGAGATTGTTGATAAAAAGAAGTATATATCAAAGGAAGAAATCGTGGATGCCTTTGCCGTGTCCCAATCCCTTCCGGGCGTGATTGCAATTAACTCCGGCATCTACATCGGCTATAGGATAGCCGGAATAGCAGGGGCTGTTGTGACGGCCTTTGGCGTGATTCTTCCTTCCTTCATCATCATATTGGCGATTGCCATACTGTTTACCACCGTAAGTGGGAATGTCTATGTGAATAAGGCTCTGACAGGAGTGAAGGCAGGCGTTGCAGGTGTTATAACGGTCACTGTCTTCAGGTTGGGCAAATCGGTGATAAAGGACGTATTTGCCCTTGTCCTTGCAGTGCTTGCCTTTGTTTTGACTACATGGCTTGGGGTAAGCATTGTGATCATTATTGCCGCCGGGGCTTTGGCAGGCTATCTTTATTACCATATCAGGAGGATGAGGCACCATGATACTGATTGAACTATTCCTGGTATTTGCAAAGATCGGCCTGATCGGCTTTGGCGGAGGGTATTCCATACTAACCATTATCCAGAGGGAGTTGACCCAGCGGGGCTGGATCGGGATTCAGGAGTTTTCCGATATCGCAGCTATCTCCCAGATCACACCGGGTCCTATCGCAGTGAATGCCGCTACCTATGTGGGATACCGGATTGGGGGATTTTGGGGGTCGGTTGTGGCTACACTGGGTGTATCCGTACCTTCCTTCGTTCTGGTAATCCTGGTTGCTCACTTCATCTTAAAGTTTAAAACAAGCAGTGTTGTGGAATCCTGCATGAAGGGAATAAGGCCTGTCACGGTTGCCTTCATCGCTTCGGCAGCCATATTCTTTGCATTGGAATCCTTTATCAATCTTCAGGCGCCGCTCTTAGTGAACTGGGGACCTTTTGTGATCTTTGTGGGAGCTATTCTCGCGGCTGTGTTCACAAAAATCCATGTGATTCTTATTGTACTCATCGCTATGTGTGCGGGGCTGATACTGTGCTAGGTTGTCGAGCTGCGCTCAAAATGACACGGGGCTTCACAGCGCTACACCCGCAATGCCATACTGGATGTGAAGCGTGAAAAGTAGGAAGTTGAAAATGATGTGCGGTACTGCTTTGTTCGCCATGACAATTCTAAGTCATTGCGAGACAGGAAGCGACGAAGCAAATCTCTGAATACTAGCAATGACCTGGGGTTGGCGCCTGTGATGAAGATAGGGTGACAGGCAATAAAGAAAGCCCATACAAGTGTATCGGGCTTTAATTATTGAGATTTTCGGGTTGATCTGTCAATTAGAATTATTGCTGGTTTAACCGCATATAAGTAATTGCATCGGTTCCAATTGCAGCGAATCGCAGCGAAAAGCTTCAGACAGACCGGTCAGTCAACTATAAAGCTTTGAATCTCGTTGATGAATGTATCAGGAGTGTCACCATGAACCTCCATCTTGATGGGCTTGCTGAGATCCAGACTGAAGATGCCCATGATGGACTTGGCATCCACAATGTACCTTCCTGATGTGAGATCCACATCAAAATCATATTTGTTGACAATATTAACAAAGTCCTTCACATCGTTGATGGACTTCAGTAGAATATTATATGTGGTCATATATTGCACCGCCTTTCATGCGTTTTTGCTACAAAATTAACCATACTACTATATATTAGTATCCTTAAGGTTTGTAGTCAATAATCATTCTGTTAAAAATTTGTTAAAGTTGATTAGTTAAGATTATTATATCACAGATACAACAGACTTGTTCTGGTGCATTGGAACTACCTGGAAGGAATTGAGAAGATGATAAAAGAAAAAAGCGTGGCATTCATAACACTTGGATGCAAGGTAAATATAGCTGAGACTGAAGGAATGAAAAGACTCTTTGAGAAGGCAGGCTACCGGATAGTTGAAAGCAATGAGTTTGCAGATGTTTATGTAGTCAACACCTGTACAGTAACCAATATGGGGGACCGCAAATCCAGGCAGATGCTCCGGAGGGTTCATGGCATAAACCCTGAAGCAGTGGTTGCCGCTGTGGGGTGCTTTGCTCAGGTGTCGCCGGAGGAAGCGGCTAAGATTGAAGGGGTCAGCCTGGTTGTTGGAAACAATTTAAAAAATGAAATTGTCTCTTTGGTGGAACAGGCAGCCAACGCTGATAAGGGGATTCATGTCCGGGGCAGGCAGCAGCTTGACGAATTTGAGGAACTGCCTGTGGAAACCTATACGGGACATACCCGGGCCTTTATCAAGGTACAGGACGGATGCGACCGATTCTGCTCTTATTGCATCATTCCATATGCCAGAGGACCTGTGCGCAGCAGAAAGATGGGGGATGTCATAAAGGAAGTGGAAGGCTTTGCCCGGCAGGGGTTCAAGGAGATTGTGCTTACAGGCATACACCTGACCTCTTTTAAGGACAGCGAGACAGGATCGGATCTGACCGACCTCACCGGTGAGATAAACCACATTGAAGGTATTGAGCGTATCAGGCTGGGATCTCTTGAACCATTGTTCATAACACCAAGGTTCATTGAGCATGCCAGAAATACACCCAAGCTCTGTCCCCATTTTCACATTTCCCTGCAAAGCGGAAGCGCCGCAACACTAGAGCGGATGAATCGCAGATACTCGCCCGATGATTTCAGGCGGGTCGTATTTGCCTTAAAGGAAGCGATTCCCCATGTGGCCATCACTACCGATGTTATGGTGGGTTTTCCCGGTGAAACCCGGCAGGAGTTTGAGGAATCCCTTGCCTTCTGTGATGAAATGGGTTTTCTATGGGCACATGTATTTAAGTATTCTCCCAGGAAGGGGACGCCGGCAGCCAGATTCAAGGATCAGGTGAGCCCGGAGGAGAAGGAGGAGAGGAGCCGGGCTATGATCGCTCTGGCGGAAAAGAACCGTGAGGCCTTCTACAAACGTTTTATAGGCACCGAGCAAAAAGTATTGATTGAACAGCCCGTGCATGGGTTCCCGGAGTTGATGGAAGGGCTTACGGATAACTATATTCCTGTGGAGGTACCGCTTGATGGGGCAGTGATTGGAGAAATATTGCCTGTCAGGATCGAAGGGATTCATGGTGAACGCATGAAGGGCGTTCTATCACATTAAAGATTGGTTACAAAGGTTTTGGATGCTTGATTTAGGCCGGATGATATATTAAGATTAAATAGATGGTTGGAATAATCATGCAATTGGTATGGATGTCTTATATCCAACAGGTTGCCAAACAACCGTAGCAGAGGTCAGCCTTCAGCATTGAAGAATAAAAGCTTATTTGAAGACGGCATGCTGTGGGAAGTGACGCAGGTTGATTATGGAGAAAGCGGGTGAAGCCATGAGCCAGGGCACCATGAGATTTAGCTTTAGCAATGAGAATCCGAACCAAACCCGTGATATCATTCTAAAGGTATATGAAGCACTTGCAGAGAAGGGGTATAATCCCATCAGCCAGATAGTGGGGTATATTATGTCTGGAGATCCCACCTACATTACCAGCCACAAGAATGCCAGAAGCCTCATAAGCCGTGTAGAGCGGGATGAGATTATGGAGGAACTTTTGCGCCATTACTTAAATCAAGATATTTGACCCATAATGACAAGACCTGCCAAATGGCAGGTTTTTTGTTGCCCGGAATATGCCGGGTAATAACTTTGTGATATATTAAGAGAGGATTAACCAGAAACCAGTTTGTTAGCAGAAAATGCAGGCAGCAGGCCATGTACAGGGGTGACCGCTTTGGAATATCATCTTTTAGGAAATACAGGGATTAAGGTATCACGATTATGCTTCGGAGCTTTGGTTATAGGACCGCTTCAGAGGAACCTGAGTGTGGAAGAGGGAGCGGAGGTTATTGCGGAAGCCCTAGGGCTTGGTGTTAATTTCATCGATACGGCCGACCTTTACGACACATATCCGTATATTAAACGTGCCATTGAGAGAAGCGGGATCCGTCCTGTCATCTCGTCAAAATGCTATGCCTACAACCGGGAGGAGGCCAAGCGCTGTCTTGACAGGGCGCTTACTGAAACAGGTGTTGACTGCATCGATCTTTTCTTAATGCATGAGCAGGAAAGCGAACATACTATCCGGGGGCACTGGGAAGCTTTTGAATACTACCTGGAACAAAAGCAGTTGGGGGTAATAAAAGCCGTTGGACTTTCCACCCATCATATTGCGGCAGTGAAGGCCGCTGCTGCGATTCCAGAAATGGACGTTATCCACCCCATTATAAACAAGCGGGGACTGGGGATTTGTGACGGCACTGCCGAGGAAATGCTGGAAGCGATAAAAGAAGCCCATGATGCAGGAAAGGGCATATACGGAATGAAGGTCTTTGGCGGAGGCAACCTCTTGGGTGATTTTGAGGATGCCTTAAGGTTTGCTCTAGGCATACCATGGCTGGATTCCATTGCCGTAGGCATGCAGAGCATTGAAGAGGTTCGGATGAATGTGGCTTTGTTTCAGGATATCGAAGCCATAATCCAATACAGATCCCGGCTTGCCACAGGGTCAAGGAAGGCACTGCATGTGGATTTCTGGTGTGAGGGTTGCGGAAGATGCACCGAGCGCTGCCAACAAAAGGCTCTTTCCCTGAAGGACGACAAACTCCTGATCGACCATGACAGATGTGTTTTATGCGGGTATTGTTCTGCATCCTGCCCGGTGTTTGCACTAAAGGTGTATTAAACGGAATCTTAAATTGGAAAGATGTTGACTCCCGGCTCACATGGGTTTACAATGGGTATAACATAATAAATATCATACGGTACAATCTTCGGGGCAGGGTGAAATTCCCTACCGGCGGTAATATGGCTCAGCCATTAGCCCGCGAGCGCAAAGCACGATCCGGTGAGATTCCGGAGCCGACAGTATAGTCTGGATGAGAGAAGATGGACATTGTTCTATATAAGAACCCCTGAGATTGCTTCAGGGTTTTTTCATTTCACGCCTTTTGAAGGCAGTACATATCTTGGCCCTGCAAGCATCTCTCAAGATAATGGACACCCTGATTGTACTAAAAAGAAGGAGTGTTTTTTATGCAGAAGAGCAAAGCAAAATTCATTGCCAAGGTTGGTGTGCTCTCGGCTCTGGCTTCGGCCATCATGTTTATCGAAACCCCGCTTCCCTTTATGCCGCCATTTTTGAAGCTGGACCTAAGCGAAATAATCGTGCTGCTGGGAGCATTTGCCTTAGGACCCTTGGCAGGGGTGGCCATTGAGCTTGTCAAAAACCTGGTTCATTTGCCCTTTTCCATAACAGGGGGAGTGGGCGAGTTTGCCAACTTTGTTGTGGGCTGCGCTCTGGTGGTTCCGGCGGCCTTGGTATATAAGCGGAACAAAACGATGAAGACAGCCATCAAGGGGCTGGTCATCGGATCATTGTCCATGGTGGTTCTGGCATCACTGATTAACTATTTTGTAATGATTCCTCTCTATGTGGAGATCTTCGCCAAGCAGTTCAATATCACTGCTGAACAGTCCATGCAGAGCATTGTCCAGATGAGTGCCGAGGAAAACCAGGGTATCATGGACTTCAAGACCCTTATTCTCTTTGGAATTGTACCCTTCAATATAGTCAAGGTTATTATTGTTTCATTGCTGACATTTGTATCCTACAAACGTGTTTCGCCCCTTCTCCACCGATGAAGGAATTACTTTTATTTGATCGGGGAAAGATGGATATAACCATAAAGAAAAGTGTGTTAAATTTTTAATAAAGTGCCCCGGATGATGGGTAAACTACCTTTACAATTAATGCCGTTTCATGTATGCTAATATGTGGTTATTGACACACAAAAGGAAGGAGTATAGGACATGAAACAATATCTTGAAATTGAAAGCATATTTGCCAGAGAAATTATGGATTCACGCGGAAATCCCACTGTTGAAGTTGAAGTAATTGTTGAAGGCGGCTTCATGGGCCGCGCAGCGGTTCCTTCCGGCGCATCAACGGGTGCCTTTGAGGCTGTTGAGCTCCGTGACGGCGACAAAGGCCGTTACCTTGGGAAGGGTGTCCAGAAGGCGGTTGACAATGTTAACGATATCATTGCCCCTGAAATAGTTGGAATGAACGTATTTGACCAGGCTCTTATCGATAAGACCATGATAGATCTGGACGGCACACCCAACAAGGCTAAGCTGGGCGCCAACGCCATCCTGGGAGTATCGCTGGCTGTTGCCAAGGCTGCTGCCGATGCACTGGGCATTCCCCTCTATCAGTATATCGGAGGAACCAATTCCAAGGTTCTGCCGGTTCCCATGATGAACATTATCAACGGCGGAAAGCATGCTGACAATAGCGTAACTATACAGGAATTCATGATCATGCCGGTAGGCGCCGAGAGTTTCAAACAGGCGCTTCAGTGGTGCGCTGAGGTTTTCCATAACCTCAAGAGCGTCTTGAAGAGCAAGGGTTATTCCACTGCTGTGGGCGACGAAGGCGGATTCGCTCCCAACCTGAAGTCCGATGAGGAAGCCATCCAGGTCATCATTGAGGCTGTTGAAAAGGCAGGCTTCAAGCCTGGCGAGCAGTTCAGGATTGCCATCGACGCTGCTTCTACAGAGATGTATGAGGAAGCCAAGGCCAAGGGCAAGGAAGGTATGTACTACTGGTGGAAGACCGACAAATGGATGACCAAAGAAGAGATGGTCGGTTTCTGGGAAGAAATGTGCAGTAAGTATCCCATCATTTCTATAGAAGACGGTGTTTCGGAGGATGACTGGGAAGCATGGAAACTGCTCACCGATAAACTGGGTGAGAAGGTTCAGCTGGTCGGCGACGATCTTTTCGTCACCAATACAGTACGCCTGAAGAAGGGTATCGATATGGGCGTTGCCAACTCCATCCTCATTAAGGTAAACCAGATCGGAACCCTCACCGAGACCCTGGAAGCCATCGAGATGGCCAACAGAGCAGGCTACACCGCTGTTACATCCCATCGCTCGGGCGAAACAGAGGATGCTACCATTGCCGATATCGCTGTTGCCACCAACTCAGGACAGATCAAGACCGG
>JGI24707J26582_10004214_pt1 | contig 10018 bp, 6 predicted proteins | sample BioPla1DNA1_FD_26582 | JGI IMG/M metagenome (IMG submission 26582) | reverse complement strand
GCCTGTTTTTATAGTGGGGGATTTGCCGAGTGAGCTTACCTTTCACGTTCTCATCGGTGAAAAAAGCACAGTAGATCACCATAGAGGAGCCGAACCTGGCGTAGCGTCGCAGCTTTTTGATGAGGCCGCCGAATACCGTCGTGAATATATAACTGGCCAGGCTATGAGCAGGTTGCACCAAAGGGTTTTCCGAGCGCGCGTTCTAACCGCTTACCAGGAGCAGTGCGCTTTTTGCCGATTGCGCCATGCGGAACTTTTAGATGCAGCTCATATTGTTCCCGACAAAGAAAAAGGCGGTGAGCCGGTGATCCCGAATGGCCTGTCGCTATGCAAGATCCATCATGCAGCCTTTGACAGCAATATTATAGGCGTAAACCCGGATTACCAGATCATTATTCGAGAAGACATTCTGCATGAAATTGATGGTCCGATGTTAAAGCATGGTATACAACAGCTGCACCAACAAAAAATCATACTACCCGGTAAGAAAACCAACTGGCCCGACCGCGAAAGATTGGAAGAACGCTTTACTAAATTTAAAGACGTAGGGTGAATCATGTGATAGCGGATGAACTTATAGAAAAAATAAAGAATATCCGGACCTGGCAGAGAGGCGATATCCGGGCGCCCCATAAGCCGTTATTGCTGCTGTATACACTGGGCCGTTTGGCACGAGGTGAACCTAGGTTAGTATCATATGCAGAAGCAAAAGAGGATTTGCGAAAACTATTGGTCGAATTTGGCCCTTACCGTAGAGTGCACTATCCCAGCTACCCTTTCGTAAAGCTCTATAATGATGGAGGTTTTTGGGAACTAACGGGAAACGCAGTTTTGAATACGACCAGGGATTGCTCTGATCGAGAATTGGTCGATAATCATACTTTTGGCGGTTTTACCGAAGAGGTCCATACGTTGTTAAAAAATGACCGAAAATTAATACGTGATTTAGCTAAACTTATTCTCAACCAATACTTTGATGATACACTTCAACAGGATATTTTGGTACAGATTGGTCTTGAACTGGGGGAAGATGTTAGGCCAGTTCGTAGCCCTGATTTTCGAGAAAGAGTGCTCCGGGCTTATGAATATCGTTGCGCCATTTGCGGTTTTAATGTACGTATAGGTGATACACTGGTTGCGGTAGAGGCAGCGCATATCAAGTGGCACTGCTATGGGGGGCCTGACCGTGAAGAAAATGGTCTTGCTCTTTGCTCCCTACATCACAAATTGTTTGACAAAGGTGCTTTTACCCTTGATGACTCTTTCATTTTACGGGTAGCTGAAAATGCCCATGGTACATGTGGTTTTGACGAATGGCTCATGCGTTATCATGACCAGCCCATCCGAAGGCCGCAAAGTCCTGACTATTACCCAAACGATAATTTTATTGACTGGCATGTTCGGGAAGTTTTTCGCGGTCCCTTTCGGTGTAGTAGCGGCTAAAAAGGATGTGGCAATTGTTTAGAAAAAAGGATGGTGCCCTGCCCAGAAAATATAATGAATGCTATTAAAGAAGCCTTTTAGCATTCGGTATGATTGATTAAAATTACCCCACTCATTAAGCGACACAGTGGAAAGCAAAAACAGTGCCATTGTGTATAATAGGTAATAGATTACTGTAATAGATAATTTAGGGGGAAGATGGCCATCACTTACAGCGAAATTGTCAGCTTTATCTGGGGAATTGCCGATCTGATCAGGGACACTTTTAAGCGGGGCAAGTACCAGGATGTGATTTTACCGTTGACGGTGCTACGCCGTCTTGACTGTGTTCTGGAGGCTACAAAAAAAGAAGTATTAAGGACCAATGCTAAATATAGAGACAAGCTTGAAAATCCGGATCAGTTGCTGCGCAGAGCCTCCGGCTATGCCTTTTACAACACTTCTCTTTATAACTTTGAAAAGCTCTTAGGCGATGCCCCCAACTTGGCCGCTAACTTGCGCAATTATATCAATGGCTTTTCGCCTAACATGCGGGAAGTGCTGGAGAAATTTGATTTTAACAATACCATCACCAGATTAGAAGAGTCAGGGCTGCTCTTTAAGGTGCTGGAGAGGTTTAAAAATATTAACCTGCATCCCCATCTTGTTGACAATGCTGTCATGGGCACAATATTTGAAGAGCTGATCCGCAAGTTTAACGAGGCTCTTAATGAAAACCCCGGGGAGCACTTTACCCCCCGCGATGTGGTCCGGCTAATGGTTGCTTTGCTGTTGACCGGTGACGAATCTCGCTTTACTCGTAAAGGGAGCACTCTCACGGTCTATGATCCCTGTTGCGGATCTGGCGGTATGCTGACCATTGCCAAGGATTATATCCAGAGCAAGCGCTCTGATGCTGGCTCTACTGCCCAGGTTTTTCTTTTTGGCCAGGAGGTTAATCCGGAGACTTATGCTGTCTGCAAGTCCGATCTGTTTATGAAAGATCCTACTGGGCTTGACGCCGACAATATTGCCTTTGGCAGCACTCTTTCTAACGATAGCCATGCTGCACGCCGTTTCGATTACCTTATAGCTAATCCGCCTTATGGTAAGGATTGGAAGCGAGACAGGGAGGATGTCCAAGACGAGCATGAGCGGGGTGATGGCGGCCGCTTCGGCGCTGGGCTGCCCCGCATCTCCGATGGCCAGCTCCTTTTCCTGCAGCATATGCTTTCACGAATGAAAGATCCTGATGAAGAGGGATCCCGCGTGGCTATTATCATGAACGGTTCTCCCCTTTTCACCGGTGATGCTGGCAGCGGCGAAAGCGAAATCAGACGCTGGATTCTCGAGAAAGACTGGCTGGAGGCCTTGATTGCCCTTCCTGAGCAGCTTTTCTATAATACCGGCATTGCTACCTATGTTTGGGTGCTGACCAATCGAAAAATAGCAAATCGCAAGGACAAGGTGCTGCTCATCGACGCTACCTCTTTTTGGGCACCCATGCGTAAAAGCCTGGGCGATAAAAGGCGTGAAATTCCTCTAGATAGGTCTAAGCAGATCGTTGAGCTGCTCAAAAGTTATCGAGAAGGTGAACATTGCAAAATATATCCTAACAGCCATTTTGGCTTTCGCAAGATTACCGTGGAGCGGCCGCTGCGCCTTAACTTCCAGGCTTCACCTGAACGCATTGCCCGACTGGATGAGCAGCGGGCCTTTATCAACCTGACTGTAAGTAGAAAGAAAAAAGCATCAGAAAAGGAGAAAGACGAAGCCGCTGGGCGTCAGCTGCAGAAGCAGATCCAGCAGCTTTTAAGCACCCTCCCGGGGGATCTATACCATGATCGGGATGCCTTCTTAAAGGTTCTAAAAAAAGCGCTTCGCCAAGCTGATTTAAAGCTCACTGCTCCTTTAAGAAGGGCAATCCTCAACGCTCTCTCCGAGCGGGATGAAAATGCTGAGATATGTCGGGACAAGGATGGCGAGCCCGAGCCAGATCCCGATTTGCGGGACACTGAAAACGTGCCCCTGGGTGAAGATGTGGATGAATATTTTCAGCGTGAAGTGAAACCCCACGTTCCGGATGCCTGGCTCAATACAAGCTTCAGGGATCACAAAGATGGCGAAGTAGGACGGGTAGGCTACGAGATTAATTTCAATCGTTACTTTTACCAGTACACCCCGCCCCGGCCACTCGAAGAGATCGAGGCTGACATCAGGGCGGTGCAAAAAGAGATTATGGAACTACTGCAGGAGGTGACGGAGTGAAAGAACCAGCAAAAGACAATAGCAAAACGTTCTTTCGCAGATATAAGCCCTATCCTGCCTATAAAGATTCTGGGGTTGAAGAGTTGGGGGAGGTGCCAAAACATTGGGGGTTTCCTAAATTAAAAAGAATTGCCAGTTTGGCTTACGGAGACAACTTTATGGGGCAATATCATTTCAACGGTGAATACAAGGCGTACGGTTCGAACGGTATCATAGGAGAAAGCATTATTTTTAATGCAGAGGGACCATGCATAATTATAGGTCGCAAAGGCTCTTTTGGTAAAATCAATTATTCCAGTCGATCGTGTTTTGCTATAGATACGACATTTTACATTGACAATAACCTTACGAAAGCAAACATTCGATGGCTTTATTATTGCCTTCAGCTATTAGGCCTTGACTCTTTATCGAAAGATTCTGCTGTTCCAGGATTATCTAGAGAAGAGGCATACGGTAGGCGCATTCCGTACTGCGATGTAAAAGAGCAACAGGTTATCGCTGCTTTCCTTAACCGCGAAACTGCTAAAATCGATGCTCTCATTGCTAAGCAAGAGCGGCTTATTGAACTGCTTCAAGAAAAACGTGCTGCTCTGATCACTCAGGCTGTTACAAAGGGGCTTGACCCCAATGTCCCCATGAAAGATTCCGGCTTAGAGTGGCTGGGGGAAATACCAGCGCATTGGGGAACTGTTCCTCTTAAAAGACTAGGTGAATTTCAAGGTGGTGCAGGTTTCCCTGATAACCTACAAGGTTGTATAGATGAGGAGCTGCCTTTTTACAAAGTTTCAGACACTAACAACATTGGCAATGAGATGTATATGAAATACCACAACAACACCATATCAACAGAAACTGCAAGTTATCTTCGTGCTTTCATATTTCCCAAAGGCACAATCGTATTTCCAAAAGTTGGTGCGGCGCTTTTACTAAATAAACGACGTATATTAACACGGCCCTCCTGTATTGATAATAACATGATGGGGTTCATTCCCTGTACAGGCGATTTAAGATGGCTCTATTATTGGATGTGCGGCCTTGATTTAGGCCGTTTAGCTAACCCTGGTGCTGTGCCTTCGATAAATGAGAGTCAGTTACGTGATATAGTGGTTCCTTTGCCGACAGAAGAAGAGCAAAAAACTATAGGTTTATACTTAACTAACAGTAATAGCGTGTTAAACAAGACTGTTGACGAGATAAGCAAAGCTGTATCACTTTTAAGGGAATACCGCACCGCCCTCATATCTGCTGCTGTGACCGGCAAAATCGATGTGCGTGAGGAGGTGTCTTCAGCGTGACTGCAGACCATCGCGAGAGGGCCTTCGAAAAGGCTATTGTCGATGCCCTTACTGCTACCGGCGGCACAATATCCTATGAAGCACCGGGTGCTGATGCTGCCTACTTACCCGGCGGTTACTACCTCCGTCAGCACGAGGAATACGATCGGGCGCACTGCCTTATCACTCGCGATACTATAGATTTTATTACCGCCACCCAGCCCCGGGAATGGAATAAACTGAAACAATATCACGGCGCCCAGGTTAAAGAGCGTTTTTTGATCCGTCTATCCCGCGAGGTGGAGCATCGGGGTACCCTCAATGTGCTGCGGCGGGGGATTAAAGACATGGGCTGCAAATTTAGCCTGGCCTACTTTAAGCCATCGAGCACCCTTAATCCCGAAATGCAGAAACTTCATGCTGCCAACATCTTCTCCGTTGTGCGGCAGCTCCGCTACAGCGAAAAAAACGAAAACAGCATTGACCTGGCCATATTCCTAAATGGGGTTCCTCTGTTTACTGCTGAGCTGAAAAATCCGCTTACCGGGCAGAACATTGAAGATGCCATCAGACAGTACCGCCTCGAGCGCGATCCCCGGGAGCCTTTCTTTGCTTACGGACGCTGCCTGGCCCATTTTGCAGTTGATCCTGACCTGGTCTATGTAACCACACAGCTGCATGGCGCCGGTACACGCTTTTTACCCTTTAACCGGGGCAAATTCGGCGGTGCAGGGAACCCTCCGAAAAAACCCACTGAAGAGGGCTACCCCAGCGATTATCTCTGGCAGGAGGTTTGGGCTAAGGATAGCATTCTTAATCTGCTCCAGCATTTCATCCACGAAATAGAAGACGAAGACGAGCGTGGCCGCAGGACCGGCCGGCGCTGGATCATCTTTCCCCGTTATCATCAGCTCGATGCTGTGCGCCGCCTGGTAGCCCATACCAGGGAGCAAGGCCCTGGGCTCAATTACCTGATCCAGCACTCCGCAGGAAGCGGCAAATCGAATTCCATTGCATGGCTAGCTCACCAGCTGTCGATATTGCACGATGCCTCAGACCAGCGCATCTTCGATTCCATTATCGTGATTACTGATCGCCGGGTCCTCGACCGGCAGTTACAGCGGACCGTGCGACAGTTCGAGCAGACCAGGGGGGTTGTAGAGAATATCGACACCACCAGCCGGCAGCTTAAAGAAGCTCTGGAATCTGGGAAAACGATCATCGTGACCACGCTGCAGAAGTTTCCGGTAATCGTGGAGCAAATTGGCGAGCTCCCGGGCCGGTCCTTTGCGGTAATTGTGGATGAAGCCCATTCTTCCCAGACGGGAGAGAGCGTAAAGCATATGAAGGCTGTTCTCGCTGTGGATGATCCTTCTATGGATGAAACTGAAGACGAGGAACAAGAGGAGGATATCCAGGATCGGCTCATTGCCGAAATGGAGAAGCGGGGGCGGCTGCCCAATGTAAGCACCTTCGCCTTTACGGCAACTCCTAAACCCAGGACTCTGGAGCTTTTCGGGAATAGGCTCGAAGACGGCCGCTTTGAACCCTTTAGTCTTTACAGTATGCGCCAGGCAATCGAGGAAAACTTCATCCTTGACGTTCTGGATAACTACACTACCTATCAGACGTACTGGCGCCTGCTGAAGACCATTAAAGATGATCCGCGTTATGAAAAGGAAAAGGCCACCTATTTGCTGCGATCTTTTGTTGACCAGCATGAACACACTATCCGCAAAAAAGTAGAAATTATGGTTAACCACTTTCACGAACGGGTGGCTGCCCGCATTGATGGCAAGGCCAAGGCAATGATCGTCACCCGCTCACGGCCTAATACGGTGCGCTATTATCTTGCACTCAAGGGCTATTTGAAAGAAAAGGGCTATCCTTATAAAGCCCTGGTTGCCTTTTCTGGAACGGTAAGAGATGGGGGAAAGGATTACACCGAAGCCAATATGAATGGCTTTCCGGAGGCCCAGACTGCTAAGACCTTTGAAAAATCTGAATACCGTTTCTTGGTGGTGGCCAATAAATTTCAGACTGGCTTTGACCAGCCCTTGCTGCATACCATGTATGTGGATAAAAAACTTAGCGGAGTCCATGCGGTCCAAACTCTCTCCCGGCTCAACCGAGTTCACCCCCAGAAAAATGAAACCATGGTCCTCGATTTCGTCAACGAAGCTAAGGATATTCAGGAATCTTTTCAGCCCTATTACGAAAAAACAATTCTTTCTGAAGGCACCGATCCCAACTTACTTTACGATCTAGAAAACCGCCTGCAGGATGTTGCTCTATTTACCGAAGACGAAGTTGCAGCTTTTATCAAGGTTTATTTTTCCCAAAAGGGTACTCAGGATCGTCTTTACTCGGCTTTGAGGCCCGCAGTGGATCGGTTTAATGAGCTGGATATAGGTGAGCAAAACGAATTTCGTGGTTTACTCAATGATTACGTGCGGCTTTACGGCTTTCTGTCCCAGGTGATTCCCTTTAGTGACCCCGATTTAGAAAAGCTCTATCTTTATGCCCGCTTCCTTTCCCGCTATCTGCCCTTCCGCAGGGAGGAACTCCCGCGGGAGATCCAGCAGAAAATCGATATAGAATCCTACCGCATACGGCTGAAGAGCGATGGCAAAATTGATCTAGAACGGGGCAGCGGTCAACTGGATCCCCAGGGCACAAAGGATCACAGAAAACCAGTTGATGAACTGGAGATACTTTCCCGGATTATTCAAGAACTGAATGATCGTTTTGGCACTGACTTTACCGAGGAAGATAAAGTCTTTATCCGGCAGCTGGAAGATCGCCTGGCAGAAGATCCAGCTTTAGTGGCTAGCGTACGCGTCAACCCGCCGGAAAATGCCCGGCTCACCTTTGATCACGTCGTTAGCGATCGGCTCCAAGACATGGTCGAAACCAACTTTGAATTTTACAAGCGCGTCACCGACGACCACCAATTCGCCAAATACTTTCTCGACTGGCTCTTCGACCGGTTTGCAATGAAAATTAAACAGGGATAATAGTGAACGGGAAGTGGTGAATTTAAAATGGATTTAAAAAAGGAAATAATGGTCTTACTAAATGACTTGGGTGATGATTTAAAAGATATCGTGATCAGCAACGTGGTTTCGCATATCGAACGAGCAGAACATTTTTATTTGAAGGCAGAGATTGAAAAAGACGATCAATATTATACAGATGTGATTTATCGGACAAACCAGGCATACGAAGGAATGTTAAAAATTACTTATCAGTGTTTTACTGGAGGTGGCGATGATAGTGAATGCAATTTATCTACATTCCAAATCGAGCAATATCTCGAGGAAGAACAAATATTTAATGAAAGAATAAAGTTTGCATTTGCTTTATATCGAAAGAAATGGAGAAATCCATCAGTTCACGAATATGGGCTTTTTTTCAGTAAGCTCGAGGCTTTTTTAGCGATTATAAATGTTACCTCGTTTGTTTACGTTTTGTCAAATCAACTTGCCGAACAAAGGTCAACAAAGAAGATACTTGAAATGATCCTTGCAGAAGAACCAGCGGAATACCATGTTGTTAAAGAAGATCAACACGACATTAACGATATAGTTGTTGAACACCTTAGGGAATTTCATAAAATACCCAAGGATGGTATCGTAAGCGGCAATAATATGTCACAAATTGTTGGAGCAATAAAGGGTTATTTGGAAGGTAAAATTAAAGGCATGGAAGTTATTACAAATTACAATAATATAGACATGGTTATAAACTACGGTAACAGTATGGAAGATGACTCAGCGATGCAGGGAAAGATAATTGTAAAAGTAAAAAATGGTTTTTCGAAACAAAAATTACAGTTTGCTAGTGAGCAATTAACGGAATATATGTATCAGTTTAAATCAAAACAAGGCATCCTGTATTTTTATTCAGAAGAAACTAGTGGTGAGTACGTAGTAAGTAGAGAATTAGTTAATAATAAGGAAATAGTGATTGTGAAACCTTACAAACATCTGCAGTTAGTTTAAAAGGGTGTGTGCCTGAGCATGCATTTTTTACTGGCAATATCCTGCGTCAGACGGTGGACGTCTAACTACGTCAGGACTATGTCAACGGTCACTAAGAAACACCCTTTTGGCCACGAAAAGTCGTCAAATAGTTCCCCCTATTTAATCATCCCCCTCCTCTGGTTTAGTTGGTTTTGGGGGTACCAAACGGTTGCGAACTCGGTAATTGTCACCTCGCAGCGTAATTACACGAGCGTGGTGAAGTAAGCGATCAAGCAGTGCTGCTGCTGTACCTGGGCTGGCAAACAAAGTGCCCCATTCACTGAAGTCCAGGTTGTGACAACCAGCGATATATTTTGATCTGATGCGGTTTTGTCTATGGTAATCTTGTGCTGGACCATCGTCATACCTCTGGTTTAGTTGTTGGTAGTTCAACTTCTCAATACCAGAGAGACGATGGCCTTTACTGCTGCCCCGCACAGCTACCACTTCAATTTACACCAGTATACCGGACACTACTTAATTGCCCCCAATGTAAAAGATGTTTACAGGTTCTTTGAAAAATAATTTTCCATACGCTATAATTACGGTACCCGTTATGCAGCAGCAATCTAATTAATCATCGGAAGGAGAGGCGGGGACCATGATCGGTGAATTCATCCGGCAGCAGCGTATCAAGCGCGATCTGACACAGGAAGATCTTGCTTCAAAATTGCGTATTTCTCGTCCCACCTACAGGCAGATAGAGAGCGGGAAGCGCGAGCTGACCGTAACAGAGGCAAAAAAACTTGCTTCTATTTTCGGTATTACCCTGGCAGCCCTTCTGGATGGTAAGGAAACTCAATTAATACTTGAGAAAGAACCGGCGAAACAGCATGGGGGTATCAAGATCTGCGTTACCGAAAAAAACCTTGATAAGTTTAAACAGGTTTTGTTATACGTTTTGTACAAAATAGGTGCCAAGCCCAATGTGTCAAAGCCGGCTTAAGATGGCGGCCAATTCCAATGAAAATTGTCGGTTAAAAAATGCGGCATGTCTTAGGTAAATACTACCACAAACATGCCGCGAAA
>JGI24707J26582_10004213_pt1 | contig 10020 bp, 9 predicted proteins | sample BioPla1DNA1_FD_26582 | JGI IMG/M metagenome (IMG submission 26582) | reverse complement strand
TTACAGGGAAAGGATCTCCTGGCAGCAGTTATTTTTTTTGGAGCCGCCACTACTATTATGGGGAAAAAGCCATCGACCTTGTTGGCATTCTCCAGGCGCAGAAAAAATGTTTTTTCTTTGTGGCATTGTTATAAACAGGAAATATGCAAAAGGTTCAACCTGAAATATTATGAGCTAAAAAACACCGCGGAGACAGTAACAGTGCTGTTTTATAAGCAGAAAATGCTGAAGAGAGTTTTAAACAAAAATAATAACCTGCTTTTTTTAAACACCTTGGGTTATCAAGATGCTGTTAATCTGGAGGCAAAATTAGGATTGCTGAAAAACAAATTCACACATACCTGCCCACATGAGGTAGGAATATTTTTGGGTTTCCCTGTGGAAGACGTGATCGGGTTTATAACGAATAAAGGAAAGAACTATTTACTGGCGGGATACTGGAAGGTATACTTGAATCGGGAACGGGCTGAAATGCTTTTTTCAATATATGATCAAGCCAGGATAGAGGCGGCTAGTGTTGTGATCAGGTGTGTGGAGGCTGCCTATTGTAATAATGCATTAGCAGCCGAGGCAGTGTTTGACGGTAGATGAAATGGAATTCTAAGGAAGGTTTTTATAAATGAAAAGGATGGACTAATGTAGCAGATATCAGCAAAAGAGGGTAGCATGTTATTGCTACGTTAACTGATGTGTTACAAAAAATAAAACCACACGCAACGGGATTAGCTAAACATTGACATATACTCATATCAGCGTATAATAAAACTATAAGGGGCATATGTCAATAACAAAGGTCAACAAAAGAAATTCTGGAAGAACACCTTCAGTCTATATTAACGGGGGTAGACGGGGTGGTTGGTTATGAGTAGGTATAACATTAAATTGAAGGCGATGGGGGATTGCTAAGACAGTTCCTATGAGTAACATCATGTATTGAGGTGAATAAATTATGCCCCGGCCGAGAAAAAGAAGGAAGGTGTGCAGTCTACCGGAGAGTACCCTATTTGGGCCGCTCAACGAAAAACACACCACAGCCAGGGAAAAAATTATAATGACTATAGATGAATTTGAAACTATCCGCTTAATAGATCATGAAGCCATGACACAGGAGGAATGTGCGGAAAGAATGAAGGTTGCTCGTACTACCATTCAGAGAAGCTACAATGACGCCCGCAAGAAAATCGCAGCATTTTTGGTTGGGGGCCACATACTGAAGATTGAGGGTGGGGATTACAAGCTTTGTGATGGTAGAGTGCATTTGCATGGATGTGGCAGGTGCCTCAGGCACAGGGCAGGGCAAAATCGCATCTAAATATCTAAATAACATATAACCATAAAGGAGAGAGAAAATGAGCAAAGATTGTGATCAAAAATGCAGCGCCTGTGGCGAAGACTGTGCTGAAAGGAAGGAGCCACCCAAGGATCTTCTTGAAAAGCCCCATGAACTGAGTAAAATTAAAAAAATCATTGGTATTGTAAGTGGTAAAGGTGGGGTAGGCAAATCATTGGTAACGGCGATGCTCGCTGTGACGATGAAGAGGAGGAATTACAATACTGCTATTCTTGATGCGGATGTTACTGGACCATCCATACCCAAGGCGTTCGGTATTAAGGAAAAAGCAACCGGTAATGAACTGGGGCTGTTGCCTACAAGAACCAAAACAGGGATTGAAATCATGTCCACAAACCTGCTACTGCCAAACGAAACGGATCCTGTTGTTTGGAGGGGGCCTATTATTGGCAACACTGTAAAGCAGTTCTGGACGGATGTAATCTGGGGCGATATTGATTACATGTTTATCGATATGCCCCCAGGTACGGGAGACGTTTCTCTCACAGTGTTCCAGTCGATTCCTGTGGATGGGATTATAATTGTAACATCACCCCAGGAACTTGTTTCCATGATCGTCTCAAAGGCAGTTAAGATGGCCAAAATGATGGATATCCCGATAGTTGGTATAGTAGAAAACATGGCCTATTTTATGTGTCCTGACTGTGAAAAAGAACATCAACTATTCGGTAAAAGCCATCTAGAGGAAATTGCCGGGCAGCATGAAATTGATATTTTGGCCAGGCTTCCCATTGACCCCAGGATCGCTACAGCTTGCGATAAGGGACTAATCGAACTCTTCGAGGGGGATTGGCTTGAAAATACGGCAGATATATTAGAGAAACTGAACATGTCTGGTGATCTTAGCTCCTAACCGGACCTTAGGACGCCAGTTCGGGTTCCGGAGGAGGCAACAGATTGTGTTTTGTTTTAATAATATGCAGTTGGAGGCGCGGGTGTTTACGCGCCTTTTTTGAATGTTTTTTCCCTGCCAAATTGCTTACCTATGGTATAATATGATAATTAGTTGGTTGACCGCATTTCAACACGGGGGTGCATACCTTGAATAATATATATTTTTACCAAACCAGTATCGGGGAAATTGGGATAGTAGAAAAGAATGGCAATATAACCAATTTGTATTTTGCGAATGAGCAGACACCCCGTGACAATATTATTTCTGAAACTGACACATTGAAAACAGCAGCCCGGCAGCTTCAGGAGTACCTGGCTGGAAAACTAAAAAGGTTTAACCTACCGCTTACCCTTGATGGTACAGATTTTATGCTCCGTGTTTGGAAAAGCCTGGCGGGCATACCTTATGGCGAAACGCGTAGTTACAGGGAAATAGCACACAGTGTGGGTAACCCCAAGGCATCCAGGGCGGTAGGGCATGCTTGTAGTCGTAACCCCATCCCCATTATTATCCCCTGCCACCGTGTGATAGGTTCTAACGGGAGACTAACAGGTTTTGGTGGTGGATTGGACATCAAGGCATATCTGCTGGAGTTGGAAAGGAAAAGTTAGCCTTAGCTTAACTACAGGGTTAGGGTAAAAGGGATCAGCAAGCTATGGAGGGGTTTTTATGTTTGTAAGTAACGTTGGTGAACTGGAAGAGGCCAGGGTATCTGTACCTGGGGCATTAAACGCCTTTAAAAAATCACTAATAGGGCCCCATGAGGGCTGGGCAGGCTGGGTGATGCGCTTATTTACCCTCAAGGAAAAGGGATGTACCCCATGCCACACACACCCTTGGCCCCATATTAACTATGTTCTTAGTGGAAAAGGGGTGTTGTACACCGGGGAAAAAAAGGTTATGCTGGAAGAGGGCTCCATAGCCTATGTTCCTTCTGATGTGGAGCACCAGTTTAGCAGTACAGATGATCAGAACTTTGTTTTTATTTGCATTGTTCCGGAAGAAGGAGATAAATAGGATCTTCGTTGGCACAAAAGCCCGGCTGCATGTCACTGTTGCCGGGCCTTTATTACTAAAAATGGGGGAATGGATCTCTGCCCGAATATGTCTGTGGGGTAATCATATAAAAATGTTGTTATTGAAGATAAATAAATTTTGGGAGGGATGGTGCTTGTTAAACTTTAGAAATATTAGGTTATGCTTCTTGGCCTCTGCAATAGTTATGCTGGTGATGGTTTTTGCCGGGGGATGGACATTAAAGGCTGAAGGAAGTGAACTTAAAGACCTGGGGGAGGCTCCGTGGGCACAAAAGGCCACCGTTGAGATGGTAGCCTGCGGGGTAGTTACTGGTTACCCGGATGCTGTTTATAAACCATATAATAATGTAACCATGCTGGAAGCAGTAACCATGTTGGTTCGGATGCTTGGGCTGGAAGACCAGGCAGAGGCAGCAGAAGGGCTAAACGTCAACTACAGGATGCCCGCGGGCCTAAACTGGGGAAGAGGTTATCTGATAACCGCAGTTAACCTTGGTATACTAGATGGGAATTATCTATATCTAATGCAACCAAACTCCCCCGCAACCCGAACAGAGGTGGCCATGCTGGCTTTTCATGCACTTAAATTGGAACCTGCCGGTGGTGCCCTAGTGTTTAGTGATGCGGATCAGATCCCGGGTGAATACCGGGATGGTGTGGCTGCTGTTGTCAAGAAAGGCATTATGCAGGGGTATCCCGGCAATATGTTCAAGCCGGAAGATAATATTAATAGGGCCCAGATGGCTGTTTTGATGTCCAACATTGTAGAGCTTGGATATGCAGATCCTTGCCCTGCTGATCGAAGATTGGATGGTATCGTCTTAAGAGCTGATCAGGATAGCGGGACAGTGTATGTTGAAGGTGTGGGTGTTGTCCGGTGTGACCCCAATTGTGGGGTTTTTAGGAATGAGACTGGTATAGCATCCGGTGAATTAAGGCTTGGTGAGGCAATCCAGCTAATTTTAAATGAAAATGGGCACGCTGTTTATATTAACGTTAGATCATCAGGTGACAGGCAGGAATACAAGGGTGTGGTAAATTCCATCCTGGCAATTAATGATCAGTATTGGCTGGGCCTTGTTTGTGCAGACGGCACGGAAATAACCCTACAGGTAGCTGCTGGTGTTAAACTGGATAAGGCCGGCAGCGATATGGATGTTTCTACATTGAATAAGGGCGAATACATAGAAATTAAGGTTGTGGACAATAAAATTACTACAATTAGTTCTCTGGAACCATCTTTTTTTCCAGCAGATGTAGCTGTTAAAGGTATAGTTAGCGACCTGGTAACAAGCGGCTCACAGAAAATGATAAAAATTAGAGAAGGCATTGGTGTGAGATCCCAATATGACATAGCAAGGAATGCAATCTTTTACAAGAATGGAATTGATGCCCGCCTTGATGATATTAGTATTGGTGCTGAAGTAAAGGCCTGGATTAATGATGATAACGAGGTTATAAGGATTGAAATGACAGATGGTAGGTACTAGCTGAGGGAGGTACAGTACACTACATGGGACAGAAAAAAGAATTGAAGCTCCAGTACAAACAAATGAAACCGGTGATGGGCGGTATTTTCTAAAAGAGACCCAAGACCTACGGGGTGGGCTCAACGGGACAAGAGTCAAACTAGGATGTGGCCTTCATCCGTGTCGGGAATTGCAGAAGGAATGGGATGAATTTGGCCCAGACAACTTCACAATTGAAATTCTTGCAAGGCTAGCATATGATGAGGATGAATCCAGGACTGACTATGGTGAAGGGTTGGGGGTGCTCAGATGCTCTGGGAGGAGAGACTGGCTGAGGAAAACCTGGTGCTATACAAAAGCAAAATATGAGCTGCATCATATGGCATAACATGCCGTGACATAAGCATGCCCAAAAAAACATTAAATTGTGCTTAACATGGCTTGACATGGTGTAAGGTGGCTATTATAATAGCGATAAGCAATGAATAATGGCTAAAGTGGGCAAGGTGACCATAGCCTGTCCCAAAATATTTCTAAGTTATTAAATATTTAAATAACCCTATCTCCTCCCTCTCGAAAACACCTTCACCGAAAATGAGGGTGTTTTTTATTCTTCTTCTTATAATGCATTTTTGGGATAGGGAAGGATAGGTAACAACAGGTGACAAGAAATTGAATGGCCGGTGTGGGAAATTGTTGCCTGATCAAACTGATTTAACTGGAAAGGAGTTAGGGAAATGGATGAAAATTTATTCAGGATGCTGTTGTTCGCAGAAAAAGATGGTGTTTGTGAAGAGGAATTTATTAAACTTGGTTATCTGATTAAAAGCAATGACACTGTTTACCGTACAAACAGGTTGGATAGGGAATTAAATGAATTTATAGATGCCAAAAAGAAATCATTATATGCTGCCGTTAAGGAAATTGGCAATGCTCGTGACATTAAAATGGTGATGGAAAAGGCGGACATAAAGGAGTTTTTGACTTTTAGTGTGGTGGCAGATGAACTGGTAAAGGAAGGTAAACTGTTTAAGGATAAGGAAATGATTTGCCTGGCACGCTAGAATTGCCTGCAGGCTATTGCTGTATAACCAGTCGTATTAACGGTACATAATACCCTGGGTGAAAGGCGTAGTATATAGATAAGGCAAAACAGAAAAACAAGGGATTGGTGGTTTGGGAAATGAGACAANTTGCTGTTATCGGTCTGGGCCGGTTTGGGTCAAGTCTGGCCTTGACCCTGACCAGAATGGGTTATGACGTGTTGGCGGTAGACACAAACGAGGAAAAGGTAAACAATATCATGGATAGGGTTACCCACGCCGCCCAGGTCGATGCCATGGATGAACAGGCTCTCAAGGCACTTGGCATCCGTAATTTTGATGTGGTTGTTGTAGCTATAGGGCAGGATGTTCAGAGCAATATCCTGGTTACTGTGATGCTTAAGGATTTGGGAGTAAAAATGGTTGTATCCAAGGCTATAACTGAACTACATGGGCGGGTTTTGGAAAGGGTCGGCGCTGACAAGGTGATCTTCCCCGAGCGAGATATGGGTGTACGGGTGGCCCAAGCCCTTGTTTCCAAAAATATTGTAGATCAAATAAATCTTTCACCTGACTACAGCATTCTGGAGATGACAGCACCCGATGGCTTATCAGGGAAAACACTAGCCCAGGGTGCATTAAGGTTTAAGCATGGGGTAACAGTCCTGGCCATAAGGCGGGGCAATGATGTTATTATATCACCTGGTGCTAAACAGGTTGTGCAGCAGGGGGATGTTTTAGTAGTGGTAGGACAAAACAGTAAACTAAGGGCTCTGGAGGAGAAATAGGTTGTAAGGGATGGCTATCCAGCTGACCTTATTATTGGATAGCTATATGAAGGTGGCAAAATCTAACCAGGAGGGGCATTTACCAGGCTTTTTCTCGAAAGTTCACAGGTAAATTGCCTGGCTAGCAGCATCATGATTATACCTACCCCGAAAGTTATGAGTGTTGCAGTCTGGGTGTGAAAGGCATACCTGAGAAAGAGATACCCTGTTGAGACTAAAATGGAAATAATCATTATTGGAAAGGCTATCTTGAAATAAGTCATAAAACCTATGGGTTGGCCCCTCCTTTCAGCCATGCCGATCACTATAACATTCGCTGAAGCGCCGATAATGGTCCCGTTGCCACCCAGGCAGGCCCCCAAAGATAAGGACCACCACAGGAAATTCAGATCAGTGATACCGCCTATACGGCCTAAATCCTGAATTAGCGGGATCATCGTGGCCACAAATGGAATGTTGTCTACGAATGATGAAGCAATAGCTGAAACCCAGAGGACAAGCATACCTGTGGGAAGTAATCTCCCATTTGTTAATGAAAGGGCCCATCCGGCAGCCGTTTCAATTATGCCAACCTCTCTTAGTGCCCCAACCAACACAAAGAGGCCAACAAAGAAAAAAACAACGGTCCATTCTACCGCCTGCAGGGCCTGTTTAGGGTCTTCCTTGGAGATCAGTAGCAACAGGGTGGCCCCCGATAGGGCGATCACAGAAGACTCAAGGTGGATATACTGGTGAAGAATAAAACCTAAAATGGTTAGGGCTAATACAAGCAGACTTTTTCTCAGTAGGGTAGGGTTTCTTAATTCTTCCTGTTCGTTGAGTTGCATTATGCCCGCCTTTAGGTTTTTTGTTGTCGACAGTTGTTTCCAGTAAATGAGTTGAAGTAAAGGGATGGTTAAGGCATATATTATAACAACAATCGGGGCCAGGTTAAAAAGGAAATCCATAAACCCGAGTCCGGTAGCACCTCCAATCATGATGTTCGGTGGGTCCCCAATCAATGTGGCCGCACCGCCGATGTTGGAAGCAATAATTTCAGCGATTAGAAGTGGCAGTGGTGTAATTTTTAGCTGTTTGGCAATGGATAAGGTGACGGGTACAATTAGCAATACAGTGGTGACATTATCTAGAAAGGCAGACAATATGGCTGTAATAAGGGATAAGGTAGCCATAATTTTCAGTGGTTCCCCTCTGGAGTACCGAGCAGCCCTAATGGCCAGGTATTCAAATATTCCAGTGCGCCTGGTTATCCCAACAATGACCATCATTCCAACCAGCAGGCCGATGGTATTGAAGTCAATAGCCTGCACAGATTTTTCTAGATTGATGATGCCTAGCAATATCACCAGTACAGCACCAACAAGGGCAATGATAGTGCGATGTATTTTTTCGGATATGATTATAATATATGTAATTAGAAAGATTGTAGCGGCTATTGCTACCTGATATTGTTCAGGCAAAACTGTCACCCCACCAGTGCCGGCCCTTTATTAGTAGTACTCTTTTTTCAGATCATAACAAGGATATTTTTAAATTATTATCCACGGTTAGCTGGAATAGATTCGTTTTTTAGCAAAGGATAGATAAGGGCCGCTAACAGCAGGGAATAGATCCGTTAAAGCTCCTGTGTTTATAATTAGATCACAGAAGGTATTTGCAACATAAGGTATCACCGGTACATATGCCCTGTAAAGGCTAAAACCCATGCCCCCTTATGAATTCTTCTAGCTTTTCCAAATCATCATTGGTGATTTTTAGTGGGGTAGACTGCCCAAGAAGTAGGCGTCCCTCTACTATCAGGAGTTTCTCCTCCTCTTTTTTTTGGGCTTCCCTGTTCCCCTTGTTCTGATGATAACGTATCAGTTCCATAGCCTGGCGACGGTCAAATAGATATGTTGACTGGCTACCGGAAGGGTTTTCTTGTTCTACATCCCACCTGGCCCTAAAGTCAGCGATTTCTCCACTCTCCTCTGCCAGGTGCACTGCGACCCTACATAGCGCATTCCCTAATGCCCCATCCTCATACTCTGCAGCAAGTATTTCCAGAACCACTGTTAATGGCAGTCCGGCTGGCTTTACCTCCTGTTTTTTTTGTGGCACCCGCTTTTCCTGTTGAGGTTCTTCTTCTAATTTGGGAACAGGGTGTCCTGGGGCAATGGGGCGTTTTTCCCTGGGCTCATGCCTCTCCGCAGAATTGCGGTAGACCTTTCCCCGTCTACGCATAATCACCACTCCTCGACATGTTATTTAGGTTTATCTATTTCTAGCATATATTTATCCCCAAAATTGTCAAATCCCTTTTACTCTGGGCAAAAAAAACCGTTCACGATGAACGGATAAAAGAAGTTGGAAGAAGGAGATAAATGAAAAACCCGGTTCCTTCGAGCGGATCCGGGTTTTTCAAACCATACAACACAGTAAATATCAAATAGCACCCCGGCCTTTCTACGGAAGGCGGTACCAACTGCCAGGCAGGTCTCCTGACTTGTGGATCCCAGCTATTCTCCAGCCTTCCCGGACTAAATGTTAGCCCAGTGGCATCAAAGGAGCCGCTCCCCACTTACAGTGGCCAGACCGTCCGGGATTTGCACCCGGTTCCCATTTTCACCCCATCTTAGGGGTACCTGGACAGTATCCTATTTTCAGTTACCAATATCCTAACACCAACCCGGGGATTTGTCCACAGTAAAAATGCGAATTCAGAACTAAATGGCCTACGACACATCCATTTTAGCGATCCTTGTCCTAGGTGTTGGTGCCTCCAAGCCCAGGATTTCTTCCACAGTATAAATACCTGGTGGATGGACATGGACATATTCTATAACCTGTCTGAGGCAATCAGTAAAGGCATTGCGGTTCAATGACTCGTGTTTTATTTCCAGTCGTTCATTTTCACTGATGAATACAATTTTATGCACCCCGATAGTTCCGCCACCACGTATAGCGTGGATGGCGATTTCTCTTCCTTTGGCGGTTTTGTTTCCCTGTCTACCAAAAATCAATCCCTTATCAGGATTTATGCCTACATTTTCTGCGATTAGTCTTGCCAGACGGATGGCAGTACCGGAAGGAGCATCCTTTTTGTGTCGGTGGTGCTCCTCTATTATTTCAATATCAAATCCCGATAAAATACTAGCCATTTTTTTCGCTGAGTCCATAAGCATATTAATACCGATAGAAAGGTTAGGCGCCATGACCAGGCTAACCTCATACATATTTGCAATGGAACGAAGGGCTTCCGTTTGAAACTTGGTGTACCCTGTTGTGCCCACAATTAGATGAGCGCCAAATTTGGCTGCTGTCTTAAGGTTGGCGAGTCCTGCCTCCGGATTGGTGAAATCGATTACAATATTGGGACGTGTTGTGACCATAAGCTGGGCAAGCTGATCATATCCTTTTACAGTCAAGCCNGTGGTGGGGATTCCCAAGATGTCCCC
>JGI24707J26582_10004208_pt1 | contig 10027 bp, 11 predicted proteins | sample BioPla1DNA1_FD_26582 | JGI IMG/M metagenome (IMG submission 26582) | reverse complement strand
ATGATCAAGGGGCTTTCCAAGCCGAGTGTGTCCTTGGTGTTGGGAGGAGGCCATTCCATTGGAGCCCCTATAGCCGTTGCTGCCGACTATAGCTTCATTGCGGATTCTGCTACCATTACCATCCACCCCATCCGTTTGACGGGNCTGGTGGTGGGTGTTCCTCAAACCTATGAGTATTTGGACAAGATGCAAGACAGGGTGGTCAGGTTCATAACTGAGAACAGTCGTATATCTGAAACGCAACTCCGGGAGCTGATGTTCCGCACTGGCGATCTGATGCGTGACATCGGCACGGTACTTATTGGCAAAGATGCTGTAGAGGCTGGACTAATTGACGAAGTAGGGGGGTTGCATCAGGCCGTTGCCAAGCTTGAGGCGAGAGTGCAAGAAAGACAAGATGGGCAAAGGCCTGCCAATGAGCTTTGGCCATCGAGTCCGGCTAACCACTGATTTGAACTCATAGACTCGGGAGTGTTAATCATTGATTTGGACTATAGTGCCTTGGGAGCTTGTCTGGGAGGGTATCGAGGCAAAGGTACAAGAACCTGTGCAAATGAAATGGCAAGGTGTTGATTTATTAGTAGAGCCGATTGGTTTCGCCCGGGGGAAGATCGTGCAGCTTTTGAGTACCGAACCTAACGACTATCTTAAGCCTGAACTGCAGCCCGGCACGATCATAGAGCTTAAATCTTAAGGAGATTACCCGACTCCAACGAGCCAAGATGAGGACGGCGTGGTTGATGTGCCGTCCTTTTGCTATTGTTCTGCTGATGATAGGGCCTGAATAGGATGGGCATCAGGGGGCGATGGTATGGCTTATCTGCTGGTAGGGACGTGCTTGGGTCTAATGATCTTCTTAACGGGCTTGCGTACCATGACCCAGGGGCTGCGGTCACTGTCCGGAGCCAAGTTGCGCTGGGCTCTGGAACGGTTCACTAGTAACCCGGTAGCCGGGCTCTGTACCGGTGCTTTGCTAACTGCCTTGATCCAAAGCAGCAGTGGGATTATGGCTGTGACAGTGGGACTAGTGGATGCCGGACTTCTCGATCTGGAGCAAGCGTTAGGGGTGATCCTTGGAGCAAACATCGGGACTACCTTGACAGCTCAACTCCTATCAATGCATTGGGAGAGCTTAGCACCGGCAGCCATATGCTTTGGCACCATAATGTACATCCTAGGAAAATCCAGGGGTTGGGGTCAGATAGGAGTTGTCATAGCCGGTGCTGGCGGGCTCCTATGGGGAATTGACCTTCTTTCCATGGCTCTTCGGCCATTAACGTATGTACCTGTTGTGACCCGTCTCATTTTGCAGTGGGAAAAGAACCACTACTTTGGTATACTTGCAGGGACGATACTTACCGTCGCTCTGCAAAGCAGTGGGGCTACCATTGGTTTGGTGTTAGCCCTTGCTGGCGAGGGTCTGGTGGGCTTGCCAGGTGGGATGGCCATCGTTTTAGGAAGCAATATCGGTACAGTCATGACTACACTTATAGCCAGCATTGGGACAGAGCGGGAAGCCCGCCAGACGGCGGTAGCAGACCTTTTGTTCAACATTCTGGGTGTTCTAGTGGTACTGCCCTTTTTTCAGTTTGTCTCGGCTCTTCTACGGGCTGGTTCTCAGGATGTTGTGCATCAAATAGCCAACGGGCACACACTATTTAATGTGTTGACGGCAATGGTGGCTTTGCCCATGATCCCTTGCCTAGCAGCGCTGGTCAGAAGATTGATTCCCAGGTGATTGGGGGAGAGTCCTCGGGCAAAGTCTGGTGACATGCGGGGCTATTTCAGCGAGGAATATGAGTGGAAGAGAGAAAGGAGCGAAGGCGGTACTTAGTAATGGGTCCGCCGCGTGCATTGAACATTTGGCAAGCAACGGTATTGGGAATCTTCCAGGGCCTAACGGAATTTCTACCGGTTAGTTCATCGGGCCACTTAGTTCTACTGGAGCAGTTGTTTGGGCTGCAAGAACCGGATCTCACCTTCGATGTAATGGTGCATTTGGGAACGCTTCTTGCAGTTGTGGTAGCGCTTTGGGAAGAGATCAGCCTTCTTCTTATGGGTCTTAAACCGTCGACCAAAGGCATCGATGGTGAGCGCATTAAAGCTGGCCGTAGATTGATTTTGCTTCTCGTGGTGGGCACTATACCGGCAGCTATTGCTGGTCTTGTGGCTAAGGACTTCGTTGAAGGGTTGTTTGGTTCGGTCTCCTTTGTAGGTGTGGCCCTATTGATTACCGGAACCTTGATATGGTGGGCCGAGGGAAGGCCCCGTACCGGTAGATCCTTGGAAGAAATGGTGCCTCTGGATGCTCTATGGATTGGCATTTGGCAGATTATCGCTTTGGCTCCCGGTATTTCTCGCTCTGGCTCTACTATCAGCGCTGGCCTAACTCGGGGCTTCAACCGGGTAGACGCTGCTCGCTTCTCCTTTCTTTTGTCAGTGCCAGCTATAGCCGGAGCCGTTGTGCTGCAGATGGATGATCTTATGCTGGCAATCTCTAGCGGTGCGTGGGGACCCCTCTTTGCAGGTACGGTGGCTGCAGCTGCAACAGGATTTGTGGCTATTCGGGTGCTCTTGCAGCTGGTGAAAGATCATTCCTTGCGGATTTTCTCTTACTATACATGGACTATTGGGTTGCTCGTGTTGATTTTGCCACTTTTTTTACACTAAAAGTGAGAAAATCGCCATAAACTCCTTGACACCTGGCTCATGCTAGGCTATAATCGGCAGTAAATATCACGCTTCCCAGGGAACAAATGCAGCCAATAACATCCCCTGGGGGTAGAGGGAGAGGGGTTTTTTATGACCAGGTTTCGGATGCTGTCAGCTTTCTTGGTAGTCTTCATGGTGCTGACAGCGACAATGGGTGTTGGAGCAGCAGAGGCGCTCAAGATCGGAGTGGTAGGGCCCAGAACAGGTCCAGTGGCAACCTACGGCTTATCTGTGATCCACGCTGTAGAATTAGCAGTAGAAGAAGTTAACAGCGCTGGAGGCATTGCCGGTCGAAAGATCGAGCTCATTATCGAAGATAACAAGGCTGATGCTATTGAGACTAACAATGCGTTCCGCAAGTTGATTTCTCGAGATCAGGTCCACGCCATCATCGGTGCTGTGGTCACTGCCAATAGTATCGTAGGCGCCCAGGTAGCTCAGATGATGAAAGTACCCATGATTACACCTACCTCTACCGCGGAGAAAGTGACGCAAGAGGGTGATTACATCTTCCGCTCTTGTCTCATTGACCCCGTTCAAGCAGTGATCATGGCGAATTTTGCCTACAACACTTTGGAGCTAAGAGAAGTTGCTATTCTCACCGCCCAGACCAATGACTATAGCGTAGGGCTCGAGGATGTCTTCACAAAGGTATTTACAGAGCTCGGAGGTAAGGTAGTGGCTGCCGAGTCCTATAGTGAAGGTGACCAGGATTTCAAGGCTCAACTTACGAAAATACGGGCAAGAAAGCCAGAGGCTGTCTATGTGCCTGGATATTACACTGAGGCAGGCCTCATCGCCCGCCAGATGCGTCAGCTGGGTATGGATCAGCCCATCCTCGGTCCTGATGGTTTTGATTCACCGGAGTTATTCGAAATCGGTGGAGACGCTATTTTGGGAAGCTACTTCACCAATCACTATGCCAAGGAGACCGACGATGAGATCGCTCAGAACTTCTTGAATGGGTACCGAGCCAAGTACAACGCAGATCCTGATGGTTTTGCAGCTTTAGCATATGATGCGGCTATGATTTTGTTTGACGCCGTTGGTCGGGCTGGAGATGCTGCTTTCTCCAAGAACCTAGCTGTGGCCAGGACCGCTATCCGGGACGCGATAGCTGACACTAAAGACCTTAAGGCCGTCACTGGCACCTTGACCCTCGATGAAAACCGCAATCCTGTGAAGAGTGCGGTAATCCTCAAAGTGGTAGACGGTGGCTACGAATTTGTTGAAAGAGTCGAGCCCTAGGCGAAACAGAAATACTTTCGAACATTTGCTATTGGGTCATGGACGGTCCCAAGTGGCCGTCCATGGCCTTGCCATTGGTTGAGCTGGACATCGGCCAAGGTTTCTAGTATGTTTGTCTATGTGATGTATACGCTTGATGAAAGTGTATGGTAGTGGGCCGTAGGCTTACTATCGCTATGCCGTTTAGTGGCGGCATTGGCTTTTTTGGGGGAAGGTGAGGATGTGGCTCCGGTGATTCAGGAGATATTGCAGCAGCTGGTAAATGGTATCTCTCTAGGTAGCATATATGCCCTGGTAGCATTGGGATATACCATGGTTTACGGTATCATTAAACTGATCAATTTCGCCCACGGCGATATTTATATGATCGGTGCTTTTACTGGTTATTTCGCCATCAAGATCTTTCATTTGCCTTTTCTGCCAGCTCTGGTGGTAGCTATGGTGGTGGCAGCCTGTCTAGGGATTCTCATTGAGCGGTTAGCCTATCGGCCGCTTAGGAACTCCACAAGGATAGCTGCTTTGATCACTGCTATCGGGGTTTCCTTTTTGATCCAAAATGTCGCTTTGCTTATCTGGCAACCCAATCCCAGAGCCTTTCCCGATGTTTTTCCCTTTCGGAGCTATGATCTATGGGGTGTATATATAGATAACCGACAGCTTCTGATTTTAGGGGTCTCGGTGTTGCTTATGATAGTGCTCCATTATGTTGTCCATTATACTAACATCGGAAGAGCCATGAGGGCTGTAGCTTTAGACGATGATGCTGCCCGCCTCATGGGCATCGACGTTGATAAGGTGATATCCTTTACCTTCGCCATCGGATCGGCTCTTGCTGCGGCTGGCGGAGTTCTGGTGGGAGTCTATTATAATCGCATCGATCCCATGATGGGCACCATGCCGGGTCTTAAGGCATTTGTCGCTGCTGTGCTGGGAGGCATTGGGATCATTCCCGGCGCCATGCTGGGTGGACTTGTCATGGGGGTCGCCGAGGTCATGGTAGTGGCGCTTACTGAATCAACCTGGAAAGATGCGGTAGCTTTCGCCATATTGATCATCATACTATTAGTCAGACCCGCGGGTATCATGGGTAGACGCGTGCGAGAGAAGGTGTAGAGGATGAAGGGTGGAATGGTAAGAGGAAGGTCATTGTCCCCAGCTTCCTCGCGGATTGCAGCTTGGATAGCCGGTGCTCTAGCAGTACTTTGCCTGGCTTTGGTGAATGTGGGGGTCTATACCTATAGAATTGATTTCTACTTCACTGGTATATTAGTTGTTGTGATGATCAATATCATCCTGGCAGTGAGCCTCAACCTGATCAACGGCTTTACCGGACAATTTTCTCTAGGTCACGCTGGATTTATGGCGGTGGGGGCATATGCCTCTGCTTTACTTACGATCTATATGGAATGGCCGTTTCCCGTGGTTCTCATCGGTGCTGGGATCATATCGGCTTTGATTGGCTTTTTGATCGGTCTTCCAACTCTACGATTGCGGGGAGATTATCTTGCCATTGCAACGTTGGGCTTTGGTGAAATAGTGAGGGTAGTAATCCTGAACCTCAAGATCACCGGCGGCCCCCGTGGCCTAGGAGGCATTGCGCCCAAGACGACGTTTTTCATAGCAGAGATCGTCGCTATTTTGACGGTCATCATATTTAGTAACATTGTCAAGTCTAGCCATGGACGGGCCTTTGTAGCCATCCGCGAAGACGAGATTGCTGCAGAAGCCATGGGTATTGACACGACCAAGTACAAGGTCTTAGCTTTCAGCATAGGGGCAGCCTTCGCCGGGATTGCCGGTGCTCTTTTTGCCCATCATCAGATGTTCATCGACCCTAGGTCCTTTACTTTCACTCGGTCCATTGAGATTCTTGTCATGGTTGTCCTGGGAGGCCTAGGGAGTATTTCAGGTTCCATCGTGGCTGCAACTGTACTCACTATTTTACCGGAAGCTCTACGGGGCATTGCCCAGTATCGGATGATAGCCTATGCTTTGCTCTTGATTGGTTTAATGCTAATTAGGCCCCAAGGACTATTTGGGACCAAGGAAATCGGGGATCTATTCAGACTTGGCCAAAGACAAGGAAATGAGGGCCGCAGGGCTCAGGCAGACGGGGGTGAAGGCCAGTGACTATGCTAGAGGCTAGGAATCTAACGATGCAATTTGGTGGCCTCACCGCGGTGAGTCAGTTCAATCTTACCCTCAGCCAGGGTGACATAGTGGGCCTGATTGGACCCAATGGCGCCGGGAAAACGACTGTTTTCAACTGCCTAACCGGCATGTACGTGCCTACCAGTGGTGAGATTCACGTTTTGGGTAAAAGAGTCGATGGACTGAGCCCCCATCAGATCACTCGGCTGGGTATGGCTCGTACCTTTCAGAACATCAGGCTGTTTAAAGATCTAACAGTATTTGATAATATACGCATAGCCTTTCACTATCAAGCTCAGTACAATCTGGCCAGTGCTATCTTGCGCTTGCCTACCTTTAGGCGAGAAGAGCAGTCCATTTCGGAGAAGACCAATGCCCTTTTGGAGATATTTGGTCTTTATGATCATCGCCATGAGATAGCCAGTAGTCTGCCCTATGGGGATCAAAGGCGATTGGAGATCGCCCGGGCTCTCGCGGCCAACCCCAAGATTCTCCTCTTGGATGAACCCGCGGCCGGGATGAACCCCTATGAGACCCAAGAATTGACCACGCTAATTCAGTGGGTCAAGGATGAGTTTGAGCTGACAGTGTTTCTTATCGAACATGATATGCGTTTAGTGATGGGGCTTTGCCAAAGGATCCTTGTCTTGGACTATGGCGTAACCATTGCCGAGGGCACCCCCAGGGAGATCCAGAGCAATGCCGTTGTTGTCCAGGCTTATCTGGGAGAGGAGGCGCTATAGGGTGCTGATAGTAGAGGAATTAAACGTTTTCTATGGCGGCATCCATGCTCTCAAAGAGGTCTCCTTCCAGGTAAAGGAAGGAGAGATCATGACTTTAATCGGCGCCAATGGAGCTGGAAAGACTACTACATTGAAGGCAATCTCCGGCTTGATCCGGGGGCGTAGCGGCAGCATCCGCTATAATGGAGAGGACATCGCTTCGATGCCGGCCCATCAAATTGTCAGGAAAGGGCTGTCCCAGGTCCCGGAAGGCCGCAGGGTGTTTGCGGATATGTCAGTAGCGGAGAACCTGACCCTAGGCGCCTATCATCGCAAAGAGGCGATAAGCATAAAGTCAGACCTGGAATGGGTGTATCAGCTTTTTCCCCGGCTAGCAGAACGGCAGCAGCAGATGGCGGGAACCTTAAGTGGGGGAGAACAGCAGATGCTGGCCATAGGTAGGGGGCTTATGTCCCACCCAAAGCTGTTGCTGTTGGATGAGCCATCCATGGGGTTAGCCCCCCTATTGGTCAAGGAGATTTTCGAGATTATCAGGGAAATCAACTCCACCGGTGTGACCATCCTGCTGGTTGAGCAAAATGCCCACATGGCTCTATCTGTAGCAGATACCGCTTATGTTATGGAGACAGGCCGGGTGGTTTTGTCAGGTCGGGCTGCTGAGGTAGCAGCCAACGCTCAGGTGCGGGCTGCTTACTTGGGAGCCTAAGAGCGGCACGAGATGACCCCGCCGGTTACCCGGTGGGGTTTTTGGCCGGTGGGAGACGTTAAAGGAGGATCTACCTCTATCGATGGGCAAAAGTTGTATAGTGGTGGGGTCTTTAGCGGGGAAGGCAGGTAATGTGCTATGATTCCTGAACGCCGGCGGGTGAACGGAACTATACGACATTCCTTTGCCTGGAAGGTCTGCCTTCTCCTAGCGGTGCTGGCTATTATTACCCTACTGTGCGTCGCAAGGTCTTGCGTTGTCCTAGTCAAAGCACCTACCAGCTGGAGCCGGGAGTGGCAAGGAAAGGTGCGAGTATTGCCAGATAGCGAAGGCATTGTGACGCCCGTATCAGGCTCTTTGACTCTCTTGGTGCAGCACGGTCAATGGGTAAGCCCGGGTGGCATTGTGGCTGAGATCAAGCTTGCCGAAGGAGGGGCTCATCTCCTATATGCACCCTCCGGAGGGATTGTGAACCTACAGGTGGATAGTGACTCAGCGGGAGCCCGTGGAAAGATTCGGCGAATATCCGACGGCGACTGGTTGGAAGCAGGCACTGAGGTGGCGGGTATTATCCGTCCAGGCAAACTGTGCTTGATTCTGCCTTGTTTGCCCTTCGGGCCCTTGCCGCAAGAATACACTAGCCTTGAACTAGCTGAAGCAAAGATGGGTACCGCTGGCTTGGAGCTGTTTGTGGTTACCAGCGCCCAGGCTAATGAAGAGAGTCTCTACCTTCACCTAACCGATTTCCCCTGGAGATGGCTAGACATCAGGAACCTAGAGATTACCCTAAAGGCCAAAGGACCGGAGGGATATTCATTGCCCAAAAGATCCATAGTCATACGGGGCAATGAATCAGGGGTATTTACCATTTGTGAAGGCGAAGTCTGCTTCCGCAAGGTGGAGATGGTAGATGCCAAAAGACGGCAAGTGTTGGTTAGGGGCTTATTAGGTGGAGAGCGCGTGATGAGGTATCCTCGGTTAGCCCCACTAGCCCAATGGTTTAGCTGGGGCCATAATACTGGAAGGAACCGATGATACCAAGCTAGAATGGATCTTGGTAAGTAAAGGAGTTGGCAGTTGGTGGCAGATGTGTTGGCCAACTGGCAGTGCGTGCAGGCAAGAATCAGGCAGGCTGCCGCGAGAGTTGGCCGTTTACCGGAAGACATACATGTTGTTGCAGTCACTAAGGGAGTAGCTATCGAGCGCGTTCAACCTCTGGTAGAGGTAGGGATAAGAGCCGTTGGAGAAAATCGGGTGCAAGAGGCGATAGCCAAATATGAGTCAGCGGCGTGGCGTGATGAGATAGAGTGGCACTTCATTGGTCACCTACAAAGGAACAAGGTTCGCCAATGCCTAAGCTTTGCCGATTTGGTACATTCCGTTGATAGCCTGAGACTTTTGGCAGAGATTGATCGGCGGGCAGCCGCTTTGGAGCTCGATGAGATCAAGGTTTTGCTCCAGGTCAATGTCAGTGGTGAAAAGAGCAAGTTTGGTTTTGCTCCGGAGGAAGTGCCCCGGGCATTGGAGCAGGCCTGCGAGCACAAGAGAGTGCTCATTCAAGGTCTNATGACCATTGCACCCTATGAAGAAGACCCTGAGGATACCCGCCCTTACTTTCGTCAGTTGCGGATGTTGGGAGAAGAGCTGTCTAGTAAAGGATTTCCAAGATTTGAGATGAAATACCTTTCTATGGGCATGACTAACGATTTTGAGATAGCCGTAGAGGAAGGTGCTAACCTCCTAAGAATCGGGACAGCGATTTTCGGGGAACGGCAACTATAGCTAGGTGTTTGCTATCATTGGGATAGAAGCTGGGCTCGTCGAGTGGTCATAGTTCGTGTTTAGGGGGAGGGATATACGAAATGAGCGCAAAGTTTATGGACAGAGTGTTATCCTTTATGGGCTTTGAGGAGCAGACCGATGTGGAGCTGGAGAGTGTACCTGAAGAGCATGTGGAGATACCTCCCTTGGAGGAAATACCAACCGGCAAGCGTCGAGGACAGCTGGTCGCCATCGGCAGGCAGACTCAGACCAGGGTGATGGTTGTCGCTCCTGCCAGCTATGAAGCGGTGGAGGATGTGGCAAATTATCTAAAGGGTGGACGAGCTGTTATCACCTGTCTAGATGAGATCGATCGGGATGTAGCTAAGCGCATTGTGGATTTTATGAGCGGCACCGCGTATGCTTTAGAAGGTACGATTCGGCGGATTTCGGAGGGGATATTCCTCTTTGCGCCACCCCACATTCTTGTAGAGGTAGACCCGTCCATTGACCTAAGAGAAAAAAAGATGTCTTGGGTAACGGGTAACATTACCCATGTATAAAGGGTGATGTAAGGGGAGGCTTTGTTTGGTGAAAGGTCTAGGAATAATCGGTTTGGGAGCCATGGGCAGTGCTCTGGCTCGGCGAATGGCTATGTCTGAAGTTGTGCAAAAACGGGCCGTGTTTTTGGCGGATGTACGGCGGG
>JGI24707J26582_10004206_pt1 | contig 10032 bp, 7 predicted proteins | sample BioPla1DNA1_FD_26582 | JGI IMG/M metagenome (IMG submission 26582) | reverse complement strand
CAGTACAGCGAATTTCACGCTCATACTGTATGGTACCAAAGCCATATATGATTGACCATCCGTTTCTGGATGCGGTGGAGGAAATCGGGGGTTATTCGCCCGGGGGTGCGGTGCGTGAGTTTTCATAACCTTCTGACCCTGCGTGGGGCGCATCGGTAGTGCTCCATGAGACGTCTGGCCGTCTGAACATGCGCTCGGGGCGCGGTTTTCCATCGGGCGGGGTCGATGGAGAGGAGGCCCCCGCCCCCATGACGATAGCTGCCAGCGGTCCACGGCATGAGGGCGAGCTCTTGCGAGGATAGATCGGGTCTGGCAGCGATATCACCAGGGAAGAGCGAACGCTGAAATAAGACTTTATGGGAACCCGATAACCGGAATTCTCGGTCGAATTCACCGAGATCGGGTGTCAGTCAGCCACTGGAACACTACCGGTGCATCGGGCGGGAGAGGGAGCATATGAGAGATCTGAATTGTATGGGGGTGCGGGCGGCGTTCACCGTTTCCGGTGAACGCCCCTCTCCTGCCCGGATACCNCATCCCTTCCCAGGGCGCCCCGCAGGTTTATGCCCCTTGCTGGCAAGGTTACCCCCCGATGCCACCTGCCACCGATATTGCGATCATCTTCCTCCTGATACTCGTAAACGGTTTCTTCTCGATGGCGGAGTTTGCGCTCATCTCTGCACGGAAAGTGCGCCTCCAGAGGAAAGCAGCCGGCGGTGATGGAGGGGCTGCGATCGCCCTTGAACTTGTGGAGAACCCNACACCGTTTCTCTCTATCATCCAGATCGGGATCACCGTCGTCGGAATCCTGATGGGGGCCTTCGGGGGGGCGACGGTCGCAAAGCCTCTTGCCGATGCACTCACCGATGTCCCCCTGCTCGCCCCCTACAGCGGCCCGCTCGCTGTTGCNATCGTCGTTGCCGCCATCACCTACCTGACGCTGGTGATCGGCGAGCTGGTGCCAAAGCGGATAGCTATGGGTAATGCCGAGCGATCCGCATCCCTGGTAGCCCGCCCGATGCAGTTCCTCTCCAGGATTGGCGCACCCATCATCTGGTTGCTGAGCGCCTCGACCGAGGTGGTGCTCACGGTGCTCGGGGTGCAGCAGCCATCGGGGCCCGAGATCACGGAGGAGGATATCAGGATCCTCATAGAGCAGGCCACCCGGGCGGGCATCTTCCGGGAAGCGGAACAGGATATGGTGGAGAGCGTCTTCCGCCTCGGTGATCGGAGGGTCAGCGCTCTGATAACCCCACGGCCCGATATTGTGGCTGTGGATGTGGAAGACCCCCTTGAAGAGACCTGGCAGAAGATGATCGAGTCCGAGCACGTATACTTCCCGGTCTACCGCGAACACCTGGATAATATGCTCGGCATCGTCTCGGTCCGCAACCTCTGGGCACGGATGATCGTGGGTGAATCGCCCGACCTTCTCGGCGCGATTGAGCCTCCTCTCTTCGTGCCCGAGAGTGTGCTTGCGCTGACTGTTCTCGAGGAGTTCAGGACGTCGGGTGCGCGGCTCGCTCTTGTCACCGACGAGTACGGGAGCATCCAGGGGCTGGTCACGGTGCACGATATCATGGAGGCGATCGTCGGCGACATACCGTCAGACGAGCACCCGCTCGGGACCATGGCCGTCCAGCGAGAGGATGGGTCGTGGCTCCTCGACGGGATGCTCTCGGTCGACGAGTTCCATGACCTCTTCGATGTGGGCACTCTGCCCGGCGAAGAGCGCGGGTACTACCAGACGCTGGGGGGGTTTGTGATGATGTACCTCGAGAGGACACCCGTGGCCGGGGACCGGTTCACCTGGGGAGGTCTCCGGTTCGAGGTGCTTGATATGGATGGTTACCGGGTCGATAAGGTGCTGGTCAGTCCGGTGCCCTCAGAGGGAGAGGAGGCGCTGTGAGGCGATGCCGGTAGCAGACCATCTCATCGTATTTTTGCGGGCTCTGATGCAGATCGCCCGCAAAGAGTTCGCCCCAGGCAGTGACCCTCTCCCGGTCGCCAAAACGGAGGTGTCTTCATGAGAGTTGCGGTGAAATGATGCCCGTGGCTCCGACTCCCCCTCCCGGACACTCTGGCGAAGGATCCGGGCTGACCGCTATCCGATCTCCATGAGCTGGACGGTGAACGTGAGATCCTCTCCCGCAAGACGGTGGTTTGCATCGATGGTGATCCCGTCGGGCGATATGCCGGTGACCGTTCCAACCAGCACCTGGCCACCGGGCAGGGTCATCCCAACCTGTTGTCCGATGACCAGACTCTCCTCTCCAGAGATGCTGTCCGGGTTGACGAGGAAGACGAGGTCCTCCCGGTGATGCCCGTATGCTTGATCGGCAGGGATATGGATGGTCTTTGTCTCTTCCACCTGCATCCCTACAACGCCCTCGTCAAACCCGGGGATCACTTCGCCAGCACCGACGGTGAACTCAAGCGGCCCACGCCCGGCGGAGCTATCGAAGACGGTTCCGTTTGCAAAGGTGCCGGTATAGTGGACCTTCACCGTATCTCCCGGCTCCACCTGCTCTATTACGCTGGTGCACCCGGCACAGCAGAGCACCAGGACCAGGACCAGGAACCCGTGCAGATACCTCATGGCAGATCCCCACTCTCAAGCGCCTTCCCGAAGCACTCCGCCGCATCCGCGAACTTGCCTTGGCGGTCAAACGCCCTCCCCTTCAGGTACCAGGCCCAGGCATAGTCTGGGGCCGCCTCCAGGACATTATCAAAGCAGGCAATCGCCCGGTCATGGCGACCAAGGCGATCAAAGGCGATCCCTTTGCAGAGCCAGGCATGGATATCGCCGTTGCTAAGATCTATCGCCGTATCAAACGCCCTGATGGCATCAGGGTAGCGCCCCAGCGCGTCCAGCAGGGTACCGGTCGCACTCCAGATGGCGGCGTTCTTTGGAGCAACCTGGAGCGCTTTCTCGTAGCTCGCCAGAGCGTCGTCGTACCTTCCTGCCTTCTCGAGCACCGCCCCCCGCATGAAGAGGATGGCAGAGTCCTCAGGCAGGATGACGACGATCTTATCGATGGACTTGATAGCTTCGCTGTACCTGCCGAGGTGGATGAGGGCCGACGCCCGTGCGTAGAGGGTCTCGATGTTCGCTGGCTCCCGATCGAGCACCCGGGCATAGGCGGCGATCGCCTCCTCGTACCTGCCCGCCTTCTCGTTGGCTTCTCCGAACTTCCGCTGGGTGAGGATATCCATCGGATCGGCGTCGAGAACTTTCTCAAAGCAGGTTACAGCCTCTGTATACCGCCCGAGCCACATGAGGATCTCTCCCCGCCGCTGCCAGGCGGCCTGGTTCTCGGGGTTGGCCTCGATGATGCCGTTCGAACACTCCAATGCTTCCTCATACCTCCCCATATGCGCAAGAGCNCTCTCGAGGGTATACCACGCCTCGACATCATGTTCATCGCCCTTGAGTACCAGCGCGTAATGCCTGATGGCATCACCATACCTTCCATCTCGTTCGAGCGCCATACCAAGCGCCATCCGTGCATCCCGGTCATCGGGGGAGGCCGCCAGGTAGCGCTCGTACGCTTCGGTCGCTTCCCTGTGCCTGCCAACGGCCTCCAGCATCTCCGCCCGGAGCTTCATGATCGCTGCATTCGAGGCATCAGATGCAAGCACCCGGTCGGAGTACTCGATCGCCTCCTGGTGCCTGCCAAGCTCTGCAAGCGCGATTGCGAGCGCAGAACAGGCGCCGGTATCTCCCGGCCTCCCGGCGGTCACGGTCATATAACACTCCGCTGCATCCGTATACTGCCCCATCCTCTCCAGTGCCCGTCCTCGGTTGAACCAGGCAAAGAGGTCGCCGGGATCGGCCTCAACGACCTGCCTGAAGCATTCGGCGGCCTCCTCGTAGCGGCCGAGCGTGGCAAGGGCGATCCCGAGGTTCAGCAGATCTCCTCTGGCCCCAGGATCCGCCTCATGGAGCGCCTCATAACAGTCAGCTGCTTCAGCATACCGCCCGAGCTCCTCGAGGAGCCATGCCTTCCGGGTGAGCGTTCCGGCATCCCCGGTGCCGGCCTGCAACACCTGATCGATGGATCGGAGAGCCTCCTCGTATCGACCGAGGCGTTCAAGCGCCCTGCTCCGATCGAGCAGGGTCCCCCGATCGACCGGGTCTTCCTCAAGCGCCCGATCGAAGCACCCGAGCGCTTCCGCGTAGTTCCCAAGATGCATCAGCGCTTCTCCCCTGCCCCTCGCTGCTACGGTATCCCCCGGATTGATATCGAGGATGGCCTCGAAGGCCGTCGCTGCTTCCGCATACCGTGCGAGGTGCATCAGCGCTGTCCCCTTCCGATGCATGGTGGAACGATCACCGCCACCGGTGCCCAGTGCCTTCTCGAGGTGCGCCAGCGCATCGCCATACCTGCCAAGGCCCTCGAGGGCCTCCGCTCTCATCAGGTGGGCGATGGTGTTATGCGGCTCTCTCTTGAGAACTGCGTCCAGGGAGATGTTGGCTTCGTCATGCCTGCCGAGATGGATGAGGGCGGCGCTATATTGCTTCAAGGTGGTGATATTCCCCGGATCGGACTTGAGAACACGCTCGAAGTCCGCCAGTGCCTCGGCATACCGACCCAGGTGGAGCAGCGCAGTCCCCCGGCAATTCAGGATGGTCTCGCTCCAGGCATCGATCTTCAACGGTTCCTGCTTCAGGAGAGTGTCAACCTCATCCCTCTCGAAGAGCGCAAGATCGGTGCCGCTCCCGATCCACTTCATACCGGCCATCGCCTTGCTCTCGAGCACGCGATCGAACGACCGGACCGCATCGGCATAGTTGCCAAGGCGGAAGAGCGCCATGCCGCGGGCATACCAGACATGGAGATGGCTCTGATCGCGCTTAAGGATGTGGTCAAAGGCCTTGACCGCTCTATCGTAGCGGCCGAGCATATCATAGACCAGACCCATGGAGTAGCGGACCGCCATATCGTCAGGGTCGCTGAGGGCAACCTTATCGAAGCACTCGAGCGCCTCCCCATGCTTCCCGACCCGGAGGAGGAGCGAGCCGCGGTGGTATAGGGCGTGGAGGTTACCGGGGTCGGCGGTGGCGATGGTACCATAACAGTCGGCGGCCTCCTGGAAGTGGCCGAGGTGCTCGAGCGCCCGGGCTTTGCTGTAGAGAGCGGTAGGGTCGTGCGGATCCCTGGCAAGCACTCGGTCAAACGAGTTGATGGCCCCGGGATGATCCCCGAGATACAGGAGGGCAACTCCTTTCTCGATGGCTGCGCCGGTGTTCTCAGGGTTCGCCCGGAGGATCTTCTCGTAGCTGGCCGCGGCTTCACGGTAGGCACCGGCCCTCGCGAGGGTTCTTGCGAGGCTCTCCTGGAGGACGATGTCATCCGGATTCCCATCCAGCGCCTGCATATAGGCCTCCGCCGCACCGGCGTGCTGACCGAGCCTCTCGAGCATCTCNCCCTTCCAGTGCCAGGCGCTTATATCAGTAGGCCTCTTNGCCACGACCGCGGCAAAACACTCTGCCGCCTCTCCATGATCGCCGGTCCTGGCAAGGATATGCCCCAGCGCACGGAGTATTTCTGCATCTTCAGGGGAGGCCTCGAGGGCCTTTCTCAGCCACTCCGCGGCCTCCCTATCCCTGCCGAGGCAGGCGAGCGCCTGCCCCATAGAGACCATGAGGGCGCTGTTTTCGGGATCGACCTTGAGCGCTTTCTCAAAATTCTTCACCGCGTCGGTGTAGTTCCCGGCTTCAAACTGAACATTTCCTTTATTGATTGCAGGGTTTACGCCTTTCCCCTGGCCCAAAATATTACTGAAGAAGTCCATGCAAGCACCATCTGCCACTGTTCGTCTTGTACACAATCGCTAACCATACATACTTTGTGAATGTCCACGTGCTCCTCGAAGAGGGATAGAAAAACCATTATTTGAGAAGACCGGCTTCGTTCAGATTCATGGTAGGCGCCGGAGATCCATGAAGTTGATCATCCCGCCACTGGCGGTAGGCTATAATAGGGGGCAGGCACAAACGGCCGGGCTGTTCTCTCGAGGGTGATTGACTGATGATCTATACACGGGGAAGCGGTATACTCCTGCATATCACGTCCCTGCCGTCAGTATACGGTATCGGGGACTTCGGCCCGTCGGCATACCAGTTCGTCGAGGCACTGGCAGAGGCCCGGCAGCACTACTGGCAGATCCTGCCGCTCAACCCGATCCGCGCTGAACATGCCAGCTCCCCCTACTACAGCCCCTCAGCATCTGGTATGAACACCCTTCTCATAAGCCCGGACCAGCTCGTCCGGGATGGGTTCCTCAGGCGGGCCGACCTGGAGCCCGTGCCTTGTTTCCCGGAGGATCGGGTTGCATACGAGGCGGTCGCCTGGTACAAAGACCGGCTCTTCTCGGTCGCATACGAGCGATTTCTTCATTCAGGCCCGGAACGGGAATACGAGGAGTTCTCTCGCCTGAATGCGCAATGGCTAGATGATCACGCGCTCTTTGTCGCCCTCAATGAATACTTCCGCGGACAGGAGTGGAGCCAGTGGCCTCTCGAGGTCCGCCTGCGGCGGCCAGGATCCCTTGACGAGATGCGCGATTTGCTCGTTGATAGAGTCCAGAAGGAGAAGTTCCTCCAGTACCTTGCCGCCCGGCAGTGGTCGGCTCTTCATCGGTATTGCACCGACCGGGGGATTCAGGTTATCGGCGATATACCGATCTACGTCGCTTATGATAGCGTTGATGTCTGGAAGGATCCGGAGATCTTCAAGCTGGACAAAGACCTCCGCCCCACCGTAGTGGCAGGAGTGCCCCCCGATGTCTTCAGCAAGACCGGGCAGCTCTGGGGAAATCCGGTCTATGATTGGCCCACACTTCGGGACCGCAATTATGATTGGTGGATGCGCCGGGTCCGGCGATCCGCTGAGCTTTACGATCTCTTCCGGATCGATCACTTCCGGGCGTTCGCTGATTACTACGAGATCCCCGCCGGGGATAAGACCGCTGAACACGGCACCTGGGTCGATGGGCCGGGCGCTGACTTCTTTGAGGTGCTCGCCCGTCAGTTCCCCTGTTTTGCCATCGTCGCCGAGGATCTGGGGGTGAACACCCCGGCCGTCCAGGAGCTCCTCGACCGGTTCGGGTTCCCGGGGATGAAGATCCTGCTCTTTGCGTTTGGTGAGGAGCTCCCCCGGAGTGCCCATATCCCCCATAACTATGTTCCAAACCTCGTATGCTACACGGGAACGCATGACAACAACACGGCGCGGGGATGGTTTGAGGAGGAGGCGTCCTGGGAGGATAAGCAACGACTTTTTGCCTATATCGGGCGAGGGGTGACGGCAGATGAGATCTCGCGGGAACTCGTCCTCCTTGCGATGCGGTCGGTCGCCCGGATAAGCATCATACCGATGCAGGATATCCTCGGCCTTGGGGCGGAGGCGAGGATGAACTACCCCTCAACGACAGAAGGAAACTGGGAGTGGCGTATGACGTTGGCCGAGTTTGAGGATGCGCCTCTCGATCGCCTCAGACGGCTCACGGAGCTCTGCGGGCGGGCCTGACTGCCGGTGCCCTNCGGCCGCACTCCCCTCTCTCCCGAGACACCCTCTGCGGTTGGTGGCTGAGTGNTGCCCACGGATCGCCGAGATAGAGCGCTATTGCAGGGGCCCCCGATGACTTGTAACAAATTGTTACAGATTTCCGGGCAATGTAGCAGGATCGTAACAAGCCCGGCCCTCCTGTAACATACTGTAACAAATATATCTGATGCGGGGAAACTCTCATTAGATGTCCAGAGTAGTCCGGATCAGCGAAGAGGCACTGGAGGTCGCCTTGAGATATGGAAAAAACCTCTCCCTCGGTGTCATGAAGATGGAAGAGACGATCGCGAAACACGAGAAGGCAAAACGGGACTACAACGCCATCGAAGAGACGGTCCGCCGGGCTATCAGGGAAGAACTTGAGATTCTGACCGGCAGGTACTGAGAGGGTGTGATTTTGTAATGGGACGATCCAGGAAAAGATCTGACGACAGGCTGAGTGAGGCCGCTATGCTACTGGAGGACGGAGATTATTCAGGTGCACTCGCGGCGCTGGATGAGTCGCTCAAGCTCGATCCGATGAGTGCAGATATATGGTATCGCAGGGGTCTCGCCCTCTGCGCCCTCGAGCGCTATGAAGAGGCGATCGAGTGCTTTGGCCGGGTGCTCGAACTCGAACCGGACGATATGGCCGCATGGTACAATTGGGGCATCGCGCTTGATAACCTCAATCGTTCTGAGGAGGCGATCGAGTGCTACGACCGGGCGCTCGAACTCGATCCAGGTGAGGCAGATGTATGGGGCAGCAGGGGCCTCGCTCTCTGCGCCCTCGAGTGCTATGAAGAGGCGATCGAGTGCCTTGATCAGGCGATCGAACTCGATCCGGATAATGCGGCCACATGGACCAATAAGGGCGCCGCGCTCGACAGTCTCGGTCACCATGAAGAGGCGCTCCAGTGCCTTGATCGGGCACTCGACCTCGATCCGGACGATATGGCCGCATGGCACAACAAGGGTGTCACGCTCAATAACCTCGGCCGCCCCGAAGAGTCTGCCCTATGCTACGATCGGGCACTCGAACTCCATGCGGTTTGGAGGTACAGATAGGACTGACTCAGCACAATCGGACGTGATCCCCCTGGGATTGGATAATCGTAGTAAATCCCTGATTTGGTGAATCGGGGGTGTATAGGTTCGATTTTTTTCGTAGTCTACCATCTCTTTATCAACCAATCCCGCCTATACACTGGTGTATGGCACCGAGTAGAAGAACGAACAGGGGCATCCTCGCAGGGACGGTGCTGCTCGTCATAGTCGTGGCGTGCATCGTCACTGCAGGGTGCACGGCAGGCACCTCAACGCCCGGCACAGCCGCTGGGCTTACCGGAGTCTCCTGGTCCCTGGACACCTACCTCGCTGATAACGGCACGCTCATACCAGCTCTGCCGGAATCTGAGGTCACAGCCCGGTTCGACGACGATGGAACGGTCGTGGGATCTGCCGGGTGTAACCAGTATGGCAGTGACTACCACCTCGATGGCACGGCGCTCTCGATATCGCCGCCCATCAGTACGAAGATGTATTGCAGCGAACCGGAGGGACTCATGGAGCAGGAGGCACGGTTCCTTGAGCTCCTCGCCTCAGCGGCAGAGTGTCAGATCGAGAACGATCGACTGGAGATCATCGACGCCTCCGGCGCTCCAGTACTCACCTTTGTGAGGGGAATGCCCATAGATCTCGCAGGGTCGTCCTGGACGCTCACAAGCCTCATCGACGAGGGGGGATCCATGGCCCCGATCATCACCGGCACGACGGTCACGACACTCTTTGACGCTGACGGCATCCGAGTCAGCGGGTTGGCTGGGTGCAATCACTACAGCGCCGACTACACACGGAACGGCGCAGACATCACCATCAAGTCTGCCGTAAGGACTGACATGTACTGCGGCGAGCCGGAAGGCCTCATGGACCAGGAAGACCGCTATCTCAGCCTCCTCACAGACGTCTCCTCCTACCGGGTGGAAGGGGATCGACTGATCCTCTCAGATAAGGAGGGTGCCGACCTGCTGGTCTTTGACCGGGCCGCCGAGGTTCCTGATCTCCCGCTTGTCGGGACCGACTGGGTTCTCGATAGCTACAGCACCGGGAGAGATGCAATCTCCTCGGTGATCACGGGCACGACCATCACCGCGAAGTTCACGGATGACAGCAAGATCACCGGGAGCGCCGGGTGCAACCACTACGGCGGTGAATACCTCCTCGACGGCGCAAACCTCTCGGTCTCCTCACTCTTCAGCACCCTGATGTACTGCGGCGAGCCGGAAGGTGTCATGGAACAGGAGGCACGGTACCTGGGCCTCTTTGATTCCGTGGCGGGTTACCGCATCGACGGAGATCGGCTTGACCTCCTCGATGAAGTTGGGAAGGTGCTCCTCTCTTACCGGGCAGGATGCACAGATCAGCCCTGATCGGGCCACAGCTCCCGGGGGCCCATCGGCCCCCGTTCCCAATTTTACTG
>JGI24707J26582_10004205_pt1 | contig 10032 bp, 6 predicted proteins | sample BioPla1DNA1_FD_26582 | JGI IMG/M metagenome (IMG submission 26582) | reverse complement strand
AGAAGAGCGAAGACGGTACCGTCCTGGTCGAATATGAAGGCCCAACCGCCTTCTCCAAAACCAAGAGTATCAAAATTGCTACTTAATCCTGTTCCATCTCTTATTCCAACTAATGCTTCGAGTACTTGACCGTTATCATCTTTGATTGTTGCTCCATAAATTACTGCGATGATATTGTAAATACGACTAATAATGAGATCAGATACTAAAGATTGTCCTGCCAAAGCTTTTATTATATAATCACGGTCTGCTAGATTAGTGTTGCTTCAATCACTATAACGAGCAGTACCGTCTCGCTCAACAATTTTAGTGGCCTCCGGCCGGTATTTAAATCTTGCGTCTATGGCCTAAGGTGATTATCTAGATTACAAAAACAAAGAGCCTTTTACGCAATCGAAAAAGGCCCTCACCATAGTTGTCATTACATTTGGTAGCCCGGCCATCTTTGTCTTTTAAACTTTAGATCCGTGGCTTTGCGCCCGTCACTTTCGAAACGTTTGCCTTTTTCCTGTATATATTAGATTGTATTTTCACTTTAACATACTAGTAAATATCTGTCAACTCCCCTTGACACACTTTCCCAACTCATTTACCTTTGCCTCTAAACACCTTGTTGATGGTGCTTTTAGGGCTGGAAATGTTTTGGAAACTAGGGGTTTGTCATCTTAATTTAAAAAAGTTTTTCAGCCAAAAAGGAGAAAAAGAAGGAGGGCCAAAAATTTGGACACCTCCCATAGGCACTTATTAATATTGGCCATTCCTCTATGAATCCCTGCCGCTAAATGAAAACAATTTGTAATCTTTTTATGCGTTTTAGAGTATTATCTGTTTCTTCGATTCATTCGAACTTGATGCCGGATGACTATATTCATGATCACGTTCTTTTCATCTTTACTAAGTTCGGAAAACATTACTCCAAAGATCCATTTTTCTTCTGATTGCTGTTTCCAGCGCATGGTACAAGAAAGGATTAATTCATCAAAAATTAAGTCAAAAGTACTGTTTTCCGGAATGTTTAAAGGAGAAATCAACTTCGCCCCTCCAAGGCTTAAGTCAGCAATAATACAATCAATTCTTCGCTTAGTAACCTGATGCGGTACTGGTTCATTGTTTATGTGAGTCAGATAAAGCCTGCCATCCACACCTATATCGGTTCGATGAAAGGCGCGTCTACCGAGATTTTGCCAGCCATGAACCTCATTAAAGGCACATTTATGCCTAAATGGGCAGTAGCAATTCGGCATGGTTATATGTTCGTGTTTAGTAAGGCAATAGATAATCTGCCTAGCGTGAACGTCCGTTAGATGTCTTATCCATTCCACATCGGAATATCCATTATCTTTAGCAATTTCGTAGGCAAACTCTTGGTAAGAGGTATCTATTTTAACGTCTAATGATTCATCATCAATTACGGGAAAATAAAAAGCCTCATACCACACTTTAGCATCGTCTTGAATGCGATCAATTTTCACATCATAAAGTTGATCGCCAATTTCGTATTGACCATCTAAGCTCTTCTTGTTAGCAATGCATGAACCTAATAGTGTTTCCTTGAAGCTAGGACCAACGAGATCATTTAGATTTTCTTTCGTTAAACGTTCGGGCTTTAAAGTTTCATCCGTGCGTAAACGGACTAGCTCTAAAGCTATTCTATTACAGGCCATGATATTTCCGTCTTGATCTACAATTAAATAACCGTAACAAGCGTGGTGTGGAAGTAGTTCAACGTCTGTAGTTTTAGCTTTGTTTAAAGAATCCACTGATCTCCTCCTACTTTATTATATTATTGTTACCTCTATTACTAACAATTATATATACTTTCGCAGAAAAAACAAGTATTTTAGATATAGTAGTTTTACTGGTTCCACAACAAACTCCCGGCTATAACAGTTGCTAAAAATTTTCACCGCGTTTAGCTGTTGTAACCACCCAAACACCTAATAAAATAATCACAGAACCGACGAACTGAATTAACGAAAAACGCTCTGCTCTAAAGGTAATACCTGCAAAAACCGAAACGATGGGTGTTAAATTCATAAAAATCGCCGCTTCGGAAGCACTTATCTTCGATAACGAATAATTTAGGGCAATGAATGCGATTACTGATGATAAAACTCCTAAATAAAGAACGGCCAAGAGCGCGTTAAGATTAGCCAGTGCCCCAAAGTAGGTCACTGGATTTGGCGTGGTTATTAAACCCACCACATTAAAGAAAATAGCNCCGGCCCACATCATGACATATGTAACTTCTATTGGTGTTGCGCTACCGGACGCCTTTTTAGAGTAAATATTGTAGAGACCACCGGCCATTACAGCCCCCAAAAGGGCTAAAACCCCGGTTAAATGACTGCCTGTCCCGCTTCTTAATCCAGGTAGCGAAATTAAAACCACACCGAAAACAGAGGCAAAGACAGCTATCCATTGAGCTTTACTTAACTTTTCTTTAAGTAAAACCGCGGCTAAAAACGCCACAGCCACGGGAATTAAAGAAACGATTATTCCCGCCTCTGAAGCGGAGGTGAGATCAACACCCGTCGTTTCAAAGACGAAATATAAGATGGGTTGAAAAAGTGCCACAAGGGCAAGGGGTTTAATTTTTCGGGTATTTATTTCAACCTTAATTAATTTAAGTGCCTTTAAAAGCCACATAAGCAATGCCGCCGTCATAAACCTTAAACCCACCAGTTGATTCATGCCCAGTGTGTCTAGGGCATTTTTCGTAAATAAAAAAGAAAAACCGAAGATTGTTGCAGAAGCTGCCGCGGCTAGGTAAGGTAATTTACCCACTGAGTTTTTCATTCGCTCACCCTTAAAACTTAATATTTATCATAGTCAATTTTTGAACTTCACCAAGCAACATTTCTTATACTTTAATCCACTGCCACAGGGACATGGGTCATTTCTGTTAACTCGCCACATTGTATCATATAAATCAATTATCTTTCTTTGCGTGTGTTCCCTTGTATAGCCTTTCTTAAGTGATTCGGCCATTATTTCCATGAAGGGTTCTATATAGGCAAAAAAACGCTTATAATCAGTAATTCGATGTTTCTTATAACCTGTTCATGTGTACCTCGGCCGCGCTTGTCTAGGCGATAAACATCATGAAGATCTTAGGGTCCATCTAAACTAACTCCCACTAAAAAGTTGTTTTCTTTTAGAAAGCGAGCCCAATCAGCATTGAGCACGGCAAAGCCCCTACGGAGCATACAAACTCTCCTCCCAATCTAACTAAGTGTACTAAGGTGAAACACAATGTGCACTGCTTCTAAAAGTCCTCGTCAAATCGTTCTTTCCATAAACCTAAAAATGAAATTAACTCTTCCAATGTTGGGCTATGCGAATTACGTACGTAAAACCCTGAGGTTGCAGTTCCCATAATTAAGATTTCTTCCAATGTTAGACCTAGCATTAAACCTAAGCAAAAACCCGCATTAAAGTTATCGCCTGCACCGGTGGTGAGCTTTGGTGTGGCTGTGTATGGGCCGTCAACATAAACACATTCGCCGTCTTTAAAAGCAATTGCACCTTCTATTGCATGGATTACAATGCACGATAAATCTAGTTTGGCGGCCAAAGCNGAAACCAGTTCTTCCAGCCCCATTGCCTCTAGTTCTTCCATGGGCTTTATTCGCAAGACAGATGCTACTTCCAATGCCTCTCTATAATTTAACCCCAGAACAACCTTGTAGTACGCGGTGAACTGTTTGAGTAGTTCTAAAGCAAGGCTTAAATCTTCTTCATTACGCTTGCCCGGATCGGCGAGGTCAACAAAGAAGGACGGACGGTTTTTCAGATTCGATGTGCTTAAAAAATCAAGAAATCCTTGCCAAATTTCGTTCATGCGATTCACCATGGTCCAATTGAGATTGGCCACTAAATCCACATCGCCGAAAATCCTGTTAATATTTTCTTCCCCGACTTCCGCGAGTAGGGTGTCCCAGCCAATTTGCCCCAAGGATTCCATTTTGCCCAACATGATCTTGCCGTCACTAAACTCAAGTGCATCTGTTTGACCCGGTTCTCCAATGGAGTAAACATCTTGGCAGTGCTCAATGAAATCAAAAAATATGGGATCAATATTAGGTATACCCAAAGCACCCACATAAGATATNTCAACCCCAAGTCTGACCATGGCATTACCCATAATGGGACCGTTGCCCCCCAGTTTGGTGGTGATTGGCACAAGCTCGATGTTGGTACTTAGCCCGGAGGCCCGTGATATGCGTTCGCCAAACTGTGCTATGCTATTAATCGGTATGTATGAGTCTATTGACTCCCTCTTATCTACTACTTTAATGATCTTGTCAATAAATCCGTCAAATCCTAAGGTTGCTGAAAATTGCGGCATTTCCACACTTTCTAGTTTTAATTTTAAGGCTAACAATTTGTCACGCATGTTTTGGCTCCTTACGTTTGCGGGCTTTACCGGGGATGCGAATTATCCCCGGTACTTCTCCGCATTAATTTTTTTATTCTTCCCTAATCCAAACGAGCATCTCACCATTACCCCTATTATTCCAAGCATAATAAGGTATGGCTTTAATATTTATTGCCTTTTTGCTAGGTGGTGTTGTCCTGTAAAGAGATTTATCACCGGTAGCAGTCCTATTTCCTTCGCCAACGATTNTAACAATACCTCCCATTAGCTCCGCTTCAAATTGAGCTTCGAGTTTAGAATCCCTCGGTAGAGAAACGTCAGGTAGTGCAGAACCATTATCTGCCTCTTCTAAACAGTACACAATGGGTCCCCGCATGAGGGCAATCTTTCCTGCATTTACCCGCACCTCAGGGTGGGCATAAATTCGCTGAACCGGCATGGGAAACTCAAGTTCAATTAGATCCCCCGTTGTCCAAGTCTTTCTCACTTTGGCGTAGCCCTTATCCGTGATTCTCCCTAGGTCTACCTTTTCACCATTAACTGCAAGTGTAGGATCTTGACACCAGCCCGGTATTCTGAGATTTAAGGTCAAATCTTCAGGGTTGGCAGGATTGACTGTGATTTTCACCTTACCATCCCAAGGGTAATTGGTTTCTTGGACAAACTGCACTGTCTGATTGGAAAGTTCCAAATCAGCGGTTCCGCCCACGTAAAGATGGACAAAGACTTCGTNATCTTTTTGAGAATAGATGTATCCCCCTAAAGAAGCTAAAAGCCTTGCCAAGTTTGGAGGGCAACATGCACAGCTAAACCAACCTTGACGTTCAATTTTCACATGGCGCTTGTCATAGCGTTCNCCGCATGCTTCGGGCCAGACCTCAAGGGGATTAACATAAAAGAATCGTTTTCCGTCTTGAGACATACCGGCTAATGCCCCGTTAAATAAGGCCCGCTCTAGCACGTCGGTGTACTTGCCATTCGGTTCTAAACTTAGCATACGCTGGGCCCAAAAAATTAGACCTATGGATGCGCAGGTTTCAGTGTATGACGTGTCATTGGGTAAATCGTAGTCCACTGTAAAGGCTTCGCCGTAAAATTGAGATCCGATACCGCCCGTTACATACATGCGCTTCTGGGTAACGTTTTCCCATAAAGTGCGGCAAATATCGGCTAATTCTTCATCGTTTGTCTCCAAAGCTAAATCAGCCATGGCACTATAAAGATACATGGCCCTTACGGAGTGGCCTTCCGCGGTTTTCTGCTCCCTCACCGGTAAATGGGATTGACTGTATTTTAAGCCCCAATCTCTGGGATTTCTAAATGTGCTTTTATCTTCTGTTTCCTCGTATTCACGGTCTAGATAATTGGGCTCTTGGCCTCTTTCGTCCACAAAGAATTTGGCTAGTTTAAGATAGCGCTTTTCATTAGTGGCTTTATATAATCTGACCAAGGCAAGCTCGATTTCGGCATGTCCCGCGTAACCCCGTAATTTTCCCTGTTCTGCGCCGAAAGTATCATCTATATGATCGGCAAATTTGCAAACAATGTCTAGAAACTTCCTTTTGCCCGTTGCACCATAATAGGCTACGGCCGCTTCAATCAAGTGGCCGGCAGTATATAATTCGTGTGCTTCTGTGAGGTTTGTCCACCGTTGATCTAATCTACCGATACTATAATAAGTGTTTAAATATCCATCGGGCTCTTGGGCTCTGCCAATTAGATCAATTACCTCGTCTGCTTCTTTCTCNAGCTCCGGGTCGCTTTTTGTGGCTAACGAGTAGGCCACCGCTTCGAGCCATTTAGCAACATCGGTGTCTTGAAATACCTCACCAAAAAATTCCCCTTCTAATTCGCCCGCGGCAATTTTATAGTTTCTAATGGCGCGGCTGGGGGCCACATCAGGCACCTCATCGTTAATGGCCTTTTTTTGATAGGGAATAATAACTTCACGAACCAGGCGAATATAATTGTCCCAAAATTTGTCTTTAATTACTATATTATTCAGCGATGCAAAAGTATCCTTTTTCATCTGTATCTCCTTCCTATTATTTAAAATTAAACCCATGGGGCAGAAAAGCTGTTGAAGCTAGTTCAACAGCTTTCGAATCATTCGTATTTTGTTCTACTTATCTATTTCAACCGTTATCTTCTGGTTAGTTGGAGTTATCACAACACTATTTCCGTCNAGCTCATGCGTACCCCCGGTTACTTCTGCGGCTTTAACGTTGTGGAGTATATATTTCAAGCCGGGCGTTAATTCAGATGCTTCTATTTTAATCGTATCGCCGTCACGTACTGCGCTTGCCGTGAAGCGGGTTTTACCTTGTAAATCAGGCACTTCGCACTCTGCCTCGCCTTGATCAGTTAACTCATATAGGTGCAATGAAAGTCCTTCAGTATAATCATAATCAGGTCTTTCAACATTAGAACCCACAGCCAGAAGGGTGTTTTCCCTAACATATAGAGGTAGCGAAAAGTAATCATATTGACCGCTAAACCACCTTCCGCCTTCCTTAACCTCACCTGTTAAAAGATGTGTCCATCTTCCTTCGGGGAGGTAGTAATCTGCTTTCCCATCTTCGCGGAAAATAGGGGCAACCAATAAAGAATCGCCAAGCATATATTGCATATCAAGGTAGTTTACGGCGGGATCCCCGTCAAATACTAAGACCATGGGCCTCATCACAGGAATGCCTGTGTGATGCGCATGAACTGATTTTTCATAAAGATAAGGCATTAAGCTGTNTTTTAAGTGGGTAAAATGCCTTAACACATCACTTGATTCGTCATCAAATAACCAAGGCACTCTAAAACTTTTCGAACCGTGCAAACGACTGTGAGAAGAAAGCATGCCAAATTGAATCCAGCGTTTATAGAGATCGGCACTTGCGGTTTCTTCGAATCCACCTATATCGTGACTCCAAAAAGAATATCCTGATAAAGCAAATGATAATCCTCCCCGAAGTGTCTCGGCCATAGATGCATAACTGGCAGAGTTATCACCGCCCCAATGCACAGGAAATTGCTGACATCCCGCCGTGGCNGTGCGGGCAAACACTACTGCTTCGCCTTTACCCTTAATCTCTTCTAAAACTTCAAAGACTGCTTTGTTGTAGAGATAAGCATAATAATTGTGCATGGAATTAGGGTTAGAACCATCATGATACTGCACATCAANGGGAATACGTTCGCCGAAGTCAGCTTTAAAACAATCGATGCCGGTGGCCATTAATTTGCGCAGTCGATCTTTATACCATTCCACCGCATCAGGGTTGGTAAAGTCAACAAATGCCATACCCTGTTGCCATGTGTCAACTTGCTTAACACCTTTACCATCAGCCCGCTTTAGCAGGTAGCCTTTTTCTAAACCTTCTCTAAAAAATGCCGTGCCTTGGGCAACATAAGGGTTAATCCAAATTGATATTTGTAATCCCCGGTCTTTATAGCGCTTTAGCATTTCAGAGGGATTGGGAAAAATCCTCTCATCCCACTCAAAATCGGTCCAGTGAAATTCCTTCATCCAAAAGCAGTCTANGTGGAAAACACTTAAGGGNATATTTCGTTCTTCCATTCCTTCAATAAAGGTTGTTACGGTTTCTTCATCATAATCGGTGGTAAATGATGTGGAAAGCCATAGACCAAATGACCATGCGGGAGGTAATGCGGGTTTACCGGTTAAGGAAGTATACCTTTCCAGCACACCTTCGTTAGTTTCGCCATAAATGAAGTAATATCTAAGCTCTTCGCCGGGCACCGAAAAGCCCACATATTCCACCTTTTCGCTGGCCACTTCAAATGATACTTTATCCGCGTGATCCACGAAAACTCCGTAACCACGATTTGTCATGTAAAACGGAATATTTTTATAGGCAATTTGAGATGAGGTTCCACCATCTTCGTTCCAGATATCCACAACCTGACCGTTTTTAGCAAATGCCGTAAAGCGTTCTCCTAAGCCATAAACACATTCACCGGGCGCTAAAGAAAGTTCAGTCACCATATAAGGTTCATATTCTGCCAGCATATAATTGTCTTCAGGCAAATGGGTAGAAGTCTTTCGATCCCATTGCATGTAGCCTAGATTTCTAAAACCGCATGTTGTAATAACTTCTCCGTCGGCTTCAAATTGATAATTCCAATTGGTTCTGTCAATTCGCACGGCGACATTACCTGCCACCATTAAAGCCTCATCTTCGGTAATTGTTACCTTAACGTCTTGGTGGTCAAGGTTCTTCTCAAAGGCAATGTTTCCATCGTCATATCCCTCGTAGTGGTAACTGCGAACGGCAATAATATTTTCCGCGGCCGCGGTAAATTCCGTTGTGATCGTTCCTAAATTTAAAGTCTCTTCGCGAGAGTTAATGGGTCTGGGCGTAGCCATTACCCTAATACCATTGGGAATTTCATCTACAAAATACGCTTGAGAAGCAAACAAAGGGTTAGCTCTTTCACTGCGCAACCAATAACCTTCCGTAAACTTCATTCAAATGCTCCCCTCAATTATTATAAGTAGGATACGCCCCGGGCTTAGTCCGGGGCGATCCCTTTGCTGCTTATATTAGTCATTATTACTATCCGTCAATTTCAACCCATTTTTGTTCAATTCTGGCACATGCTTCGTCGCGATCGATTTGACCACTTACATAAGCTTGCATGATTTCACCAAAGGCCATGTGGAATGAGTCTGTGGAGTGAATAATGCTAATTGGAGCAGCACCATTTTCTTCAATTTGTTTGGCACCATCTTGCACCAATTCAAAGTCTGCCATTCTGTCATTGATTACCGGCGAAACTACCTTAGCTACGTCGATGAACCAATCCTTACCGTATTCGGAAGTATGCCACCAGTTCACGAAATCTAACACGTCATCTAAATTTTTAGAACGGTTGCTGATTCTTAAGGCTAAGTCAGCACCGGAAATCACCTGTGCTTGTGCAGGGTCATCAGAGATGGGGTATCCTGCAAGTCCGATATTTACATCAGGATCAATTTCTACAATACCGGCTTCAATCCAAGGACCTTGACCTACTGCCATTGCGGCGCGACCTAGGGCAATGTTTACAATAGCGTTATTAATTGTTGCCTCTAGTGGTTTGTCATCGCTATGGGCGTATACTAAGTCAACAAAACGGAACCAATTTTCGTAAAGTTCCGGGTAGTCTGCAAGTTTAGCTTCCCCACGCTCGAACTTTTCTACTAATCCGGCCACATCATCAGTTGCTGAGGCCATGAAATGCTGGAATGCGTGCTTAAATACCCACCATTCGCCAAAGCCACTTGTAAATGGAGTAATTCCTGCAGCTTCAAGCTTTACAATTGCTTCTTCTAATTCATCAAGGGTTTTTGGCACTTCAACACCTGCTTGGTCAAATAAATCTTTGTTGTGGACCATGCCAAAATAGTTACCTTTAATTGCTATACCGTAAAGACCGTTTCCGTCGGCATCAACCATAGATTCCTTCACGGAAGGATCCAATGCTTCGCTCAATGGTTGGTCAGATAAATCATAAGAATATTCTTTGTAAACTTCGATTTCTTTACCCGTTGTAGATGCAAAGATATCGGGTACATCACCGGAGTTTAATTTAACTTTGAGAAGTGTTGGGTAGTCAGTCTGTGTTGTTTCGTAATTAATGGTCACATCNGGTCT
>JGI24707J26582_10004204_pt1 | contig 10032 bp, 11 predicted proteins | sample BioPla1DNA1_FD_26582 | JGI IMG/M metagenome (IMG submission 26582) | reverse complement strand
TCATACTTTAATGTCCGAGCCGCTAAGGCTATCTCAGATTGAGACTTTGGAAAATGAATCATTGATAAGGCCTTTTTACGTGATAGAAGACGATAATCAGTAATAAATTTTTCCGGTACAATATTCTCTACAGTTTCATTTTTCAAGATTTTCTTAATCAAACGCTTTATTTCATGTTGTTTGATATGGGATTTAGTTGGGTAAACGGGATCAATTCCGACCACTTTATCTAAAGGCTGATTGGTGACCTTTTTTGAAACCAAACTCCCATTTTCCTGAACTACTCCCACAACGACAATACCATTATTATAGTTTGAAGCACGTAAAAATGGCATGTTAAACATTGTTACACTTATAACTTCATTTTGGTACATTACTTTAAAAGAAGTTCGCGAACGATTTTTTCCAAACCGAAAAGTACTAAAACTAGACACGAGTTGACCATGAATAACCACAGTATCCCCTTTTTTCCAAGTTTCTATATCTTTTTCAAATAAAAATTCATAGCGAAAAGGATAATGTTGCAGAAATTCCTGAGCATTATCATATCCCAAGTCATGTATAATTTGTCTTTGTTTCTCTGTTAATTTCAAGGAAAACCTCCTACTAAAAAAGGGCGATTAGCCCTCTTTATTATTCTGCACCAAAAATATAAGAATAGACGGGTTGATGGCCACGATATGCTTCAACTTCAACGTCAAAATTATCTTCTATATAGGAGACAATTGAATCCATCTCCTCATCAATTACATCTTCTCCAACTAAAATAGTTACGATCTCTTTGTCTTCATCAATTAATGATTCTAGTAAAGTCTCTACTACAACTTTACGATCTGGGTTTGCGATAATAATATCCTTCTCTAATATCCCCATGTAATCATCTTTTTTGATTTCTACATTTTCAAAAACCGTATCCTTAATTGCATAAGTTACTTGTGCTGTAGTTGTATTATCGACTGCATCTTGCATTTCTTCTAAGTTTTCTTCGATAGAAGCTTCCGGATTAAACATAATACATGCGGCTAATCCTTGCGGTATTGATTTTGTCTCTAAAACGTGAACATCCTTGTCCTCAATTAAATCTTTAGCTTGATTTGCGGCTAAAACGATATTAGAGTTGTTTGGCAAAATAATAACGTGCTCTGCATTAATTTTATTAATTAAATCTACAAAATCTTCAGTAGATGGGTTCATAGTCTGACCACCGCTAATGATATGTTTTGCGCGAAGCTCTTTAAACAAATCAACAATCCCTTCACCAGCTGCAACCGATACAATCGCATATTTTTCTTTTTTATGCTTAATGGCATGGTCTGTTTCTGATTCCATGATTGAGTGATGTTGTTCACTCATATTGTCAATCTTCAACTTTAAAAACTCACCATATTGTTGGCCTAAGTTTAAAGCATTACCAGGTTTTAATGTATGTACATGAACCTTAACCAAATCTTCATCGGTCACCACAACAATAGAATTACCAAGGGCTTCTAATTCTTTCCTGAACTGTGGTTCACTATATTTTTTAGATTTTGGATCTAATTGAATAATAAACTCTGTACAATATCCAAATTCTTCATGTTCCGTTCCAGCTAACGCTTGATTAGAATCCGTTTCAGTAACTTCTAATGCTTCAATCACTTCACCATTTAAACAAGCTACAAACCCTTCTAAAACGGCAACATATCCGGCACCACCACTATCCACCACTCCAACTTCCTTTAAAACAGGTAATAGATTGGGTGTGTTTTCCAGTGAAACCTTAGCAGATTCTAATAAGACATTAAAAAACTCATCGACAGATGCATTTTGATTCACCTGTGACCATTCATAAGCTTTTTGCGAACTTTCACGCAATACCGTTAAAATCGTACCTTCCACTGGACGCATAACGGCTTTATAAGCTGTTTCTTTACTTTGCATAAAAGCATCTGCCAAATCAATAACATCAACAGTAGCTTTATCCTCAACCGACTGTGAGAATCCTCTGAAAATTTGGGATAAAATAACACCTGAGTTACCACGTGCTCCCATTAATAATCCACGTGAAAAAGCCTTAGAAATTTCTCCAACATGAGATGACCTCAAGTTAACAGCATCTTTAAGACCGTTTGTGAATGTTAAATTCATATTAGTTCCCGTATCACCATCTGGTACTGGGAAAACATTTAATGCATTAATTTCATGATGCTGATTTGAAAGATTGTTAGCACCATTCTTAAGCATCCTTATAAACAAATCTCCATTAATTTTTTGAGTCATTTTACTTTACCACCTTAATACCTTGTACAAAAACATTTATTTGATGGATTTTCTGTTGTAAAGTTTTTTCCATCATATATTTAACATTTTTTTGCACTTCTAAAACTACTTCAGAAATTTTAACATTATAACTTACAATGATGTAAAGATCTAAAACAATACCATCATCAGTTTGATTAACAATTACACCTTTCGTAAAGTTCTCACCTTTTAATAATTCGGCCCAACCGTCTTTAAAAATTTGTTGGCTCGCCATTCCGACAACACCATAACATTCTGTAACCACACCACCAGCCAACATGGCGATCGCTTCATTAGTTATTTTAATAGTACCAAAGTCGTTTTTCTTTTCAATTGTCATAAGTATCCTCCTATTATTGTATATATTTTCTCATATTTAGAAACAAAAAACCATCTTATCATTCACAAGGTTTCGCAACAGCACTTTGATTATCAGGTGTATGCCCATGATCTAAAAAGTATATACAACGATTATCAGGCTTATTTCCCTTTTGAATTCCTGATACAATTTCAGAATAATAGTCCATCAACATTAAATTGTCAAGGTTGGTAAATACGAAATAGCCATTATTCATAATAAGCTTGAAATAGATTTCTTCAAGTGGTTCATCTATTCTGTGAATTTCAGAAATACTATTCAAAGAAGATTCATCCATCCTTGATAACTTATCAGAAAACTCTGGAAACTTTTTAATCATTTTTGCATCAATTCCTACTAATTTAGGAATATAATTATCATTAACACTTTTGACATCTACTAGGTCGTTATTTGAAAATAATAGTTTAGGACCATCTAAATATCCAACTACCGGGTATTCTTTGACATTCAAAGTAATCTGTCCTTTTGTATAATACAACTTAACTGAAATATTTTCAACTCCAGGCACTTTATTTTTCTGAGTCATCTTGTATCCCAAAGCTTTAACTAAACGATTGTTTTCTTTTAATTTACTTTTTTCAATAATAACTTCATCAGAAATATGCACGTTCCCTTTTACATTAATTGATCTCACCCTAGAATAAGGCGATTGATCAAACCGATAAATCAAAACTCCAATCAGAATAATTAAAATCACTTTCACCAAACGTTTTAATTTTCTTTTTCTAATCTTTTTCCGTTTTATCTTTTTTTCAGATTCTATTTGAGATTTTATTTTCCTAACTGGATCCACGGACTCCACTATTTTTCTTCTACGTGACATCCACAATTTCCTCAATTTTTTCTAAAATATTACCATTCACGTTTGGTGTTTTAAAGGATTTTAAGTTCAGAGTCAATGTCTCACAATAGTTTGAATCATTAACAACAGACTCTATTTTATCGATTAGACCTTGAGCATTTACATCTTTTTCTTCATACAAAATGGCAGCGTTTTTTGATGATAAAGCAGATGCATTATGAAATTGATGATTATCTGCTACATAAGGACTTGGTATTAAAATTGATGGCAAATCAAAAGCTACAATTTCAGTAATTGTGCTTGCGCCAGCGCGAGCTACTATTAAATCCACAAAAGGAAGTAAGTTGCCTTGATCCACAAATCCCTCGACATACACATTATTAGGTAGTTCATTAATTTCATTTATAAATGTCTCATAATCATTTTTACCTGTCACAAAAACAATTTGGTACTTTGGATCTTCATATAATTTAATCATTTCCTTGAAGACCTCATTCATCGTTTGTGAGCCTTGTGATCCCATGACACATAAGACCGTTTTTAAGTTTTGGTTTAAACCAATTCTATCAAACTCATCCCTATTCACATCAACTTTATCCGCTAAAGCAGCCCGTGGATTACCAAACAGAAATGTGCGATCATCATCTGAAAAGGCTTCTTCATAACAGGTAAATAATACTTTTGCATAACGTGATGCTACGCGATTCGCTTTTCCTACAAAAGCATTTTGTTCATGTATAACTATGTCGATACCTAAGGATTTCGCTGCTAATACAACAGGCAANGTCACATATCCACCAAAGGAAAAAACCACATCNGGTTTTAATCTTTTTAAATGCTTTCTCGCCTCTAAAATGGCACTAAACTGACCGAATAGAGCCTTGATCTTATCAAATACACTTCCTTGTAAACCATGATTATGGATCGCATAAAACTGATATCCTGCTTGTGGAATAATTGTTGCTTCCATTTTATGATCATTTCCAATNAAGAATATTTCATAANTTCTATTTTCTTTCACATAATCNGCAAAGGTTAATGCNGGATAAATATGACCACCGCTTCCCCCAGTTACCATACATATTTTCATCTTTTCACCTACTCAAATAACGATTCATGATANTCAATCTTCAAATGTTTATAAGCTTTCTGAGTTACAACTCTACCTCTTGGTGTTCGATTTATAAAACCTAATTGAAGTAAATACGGTTCATAAACATCCTCTAAAGTCATAACTTCTTCTGAAATGCTTGAGGCAATTGCCTCAATCCCAACTGGACCGCCATTAAAGCGTTCAATAATACCTCTTAAATAACGTACGTCAACCTCATCCAATCCTAATGAGTCAACTTTTAATTTATCTAGTCCGTATTTCGCGATTTCTAAATCTATCACATTATCATTTAATACTAACGCAAAATCTCTGACTCTTCTAAATAAACGATTAGCAATCCTAGGTGTACCGCGACTTCGTTTCGCGATTTCTACTATAGCCTCTTCCACAATAGGCGTATCCATAACGATCGATGTTCGTCTAACAATTTGTTCGATTTCTTCAAATGAATAGAAGTTTAATTTTGACACTATTCCAAATCGATCTCTTAAAGGTGCTGTCAAATCACCCGCGCGTGTGGTAGCCCCAACCAACGTAAAGGGCGGTAAATCTAATCTAACACTTCTTGACGTAGAGTCTTTTCCAACTATTAAATCAATAACGTAATCCTCCATCGCTGGATAAAGAATTTCTTCGATTGTTTTAGGAAGACGATGAATCTCATCAATAAATAAGACATCTCCAGGCTCAAGAGAAGTCAAAAGAGCGGCCAAATCACCACTTCTCTCAATACTTGGACCAGCGGTCACCTTGATATTTGAACCCATCTCATGTGCAATAATATGCGCCAAGGTAGTTTTACCTAATCCAGGTGGACCATAAAATAACAGATGATCCAAAGACTCATTTCTCGTTTTAGCGGCTTCTATAAAAACTTTCAAATTGCCCTTTAAATCAGATTGACCTACATATTCTGATAAAGAATTGGGTCTTAAAGAAATATCTGACTCTTCAATTTCTTCTGGAGACATAATACGATCCATCTAATCCCTCCTATCTAGATAAAAGTTGCAATGCTTTTTTTAGCATATCATTAACATTATCATACTCATCAATTAACAACACCTTCTTGATACTGTTAATTTCCGTTTTCTTAAATGAAAGTCCCTGAAGCATTTCACTAACTTCATCAAACATGGGATCTTCTGTATCTAAAGTTTCAGAACTTACTAATTTTCCTTTTAAATCTAAAACCATTTGTGAAGCCATCTTAGGTCCAATTCCAGGCAACGTTTTTAAAAACGTTACATCCTGATTTTCGATCGCATCAATAACCTTGTGATATGGTACCCGAGCCAAGATGTTCAAACCAGTTTTAGGACCAACTCCTTTAACGGTAATAATTGTTTTAAAGAAATTTAATTCATCTAAACTTTCAAATCCAAATAAAACTTGAGCATCCTCACGAACATGATGATATGTATACAGAGTAATTTCTTGTCCTATTTTAAAGCGATGTGGCATAGGGGTTAAAATTTGATAACCAATGCCACCATTCTCAAGAACTACATATTCATCAAACTTAAATTGTATAATTCCTTGAATATATGCAAACATGAAAATCTCCTTTTAATACTATTCTACCATACCATCATCAAAGATGAATTGAATATCGTCTAAAATCACTGTATCGCCATGTTCTGCCCCTTTACTACGTAACGCTTCATCAACGCCCATACGTTTTAAAGCAAGACCAAATTTAATGACTTCATCTTCAAACTCAAAGTTGTAAGACTGTAACATCCTAGAAATTTCATCACTTTCTAAGCGCCATAAATCTTTATCCAATCGCGTGATATCAAACTGATCCTTAGGCTTTTCATATTTAAAAACAACCATATCTTTTTCATGAGTCAATACAGTTTTAGGTAAATTATCTAATATATCAGCTATACGGTACAATAATGCATCCGTTCCTTCTCCAACTAATGTAATCATCTCAAAGACTTCTACATCAGGGTGGGCTTCTTTAAATCTTTCCAAATTCTCTGAAGCATCATCTAAATCCATTTTATTCGCCACCACAATCATGGGGCGATCAAGTAGATTTTGATTATATTGGTCAAGTTCACGATTAATTACATCATAATCCTCTAAAGGATCGCGACCGTCCTCAGCCCCCATATCAAGCACATGAACTAAAACTCGACAACGTTCAATATGTCGTAAGAATACATGTCCCAACCCCTTACCAAGGTGTGCCTCTTCAATTAAGCCGGGTAAGTCAGCAACAGCAAATGAACGACCATCAGGACTCTGAGCAATACCTAAATTAGGCGCTAAAGTCGTGAAATGATATTCCGCAATTTCTGGTTTAGCCCTTGAAATTACGGAAAGTAGCGTAGATTTTCCAACGGAAGGATAGCCAACCAACCCTACATCTGCCAATACCTTAAGTTCAAGTTCAACCTCTAATTCTTCACCAGGAAACCCCTTTTCAGCGAAGCGAGGTGCAGGATTGCGACTAGATGCAAAACGCGTATTACCACGTCCGCCTCGCCCACCATTGGCAACTACTACCATTTGATTTTCTTCAACTAAATCAGCAATGACTTCTTTTGTCTCAAAATCCTTAACAATTGTTCCCAAAGGTACCTCAACTATAATATCTTCAGCCCCACGACCATGCATTTTTTTGGTTTTTCCATTTTCGCCACGTTTCGCCTTAATAATTTTATTATATCTAAGATCGAGTAAAGTAGATTTTCTTGAGCTAGCCTTAAATACTATATCTCCACCTTTTCCCCCATCACCACCATATGGACCTCCAAAAGGCACATGTGCTTCACGACGAAAAGCGGACATTCCATCTCCGCCATCTCCAGCTATTAATTTTATTTTTACTTTGTCTACAAACATCGTAAACATCTCCTTTAAAAAGAAAATCCCCAACCAAGTGGGGATTTAAATTTATGCATTTGGATATACAGATACACAGCGACGTGAGCGACTGATACGTTCGTATTTTACAATACCGTCTACTTTCGCAAACAATGTATCGTCCCCTCCGCGTCCAACATTTTTACCTGGATGTAATTTAGTACCGCGTTGACGATAAATAATTGATCCTGCTGTTGCAAATTCTCCGTCAGCACGTTTAGCACCCAATCGTTTTGAATGTGAGTCACGACCGTTTTTGGATGAACCCACACCCTTTTTAGACGCAAACAATTGAATATTTAATGTAAATTTCATCGGAATTCCTCCTTTACTGTTATCTGAAGATGTTCTGAATGAACTTCTTCAACTGTCTTAAGTTGAATTAATAAGAAATTCAACAATAATTGATTATCTTTATTAACTTCTTCACATTTAATTTTTATGAAAGGATCATCAGTCATAATCAATTCACATTGATTATCCAGTTCGTAAAACCCATTCAAAGCACCCGTAGTAATCGAACTTACCCCGGCACATACTAAATCAAAGCCTGGTTCACCACTATACGCATGACCCGACACTTCTAGTTCTGTAATAGATTTTCCGACCTTAGTCACCTTTACTTGAATCATTGTTGATATCCTTGAATGGACTCAATGACTAATTTTGTATAAGGTTGACGATGACCTTGTTTTTTACGAGTTGAACCTTTTTTCGCAACATATTTGAAAATAGTAATTTTTTTACCTTTTCCATGTTTAACGACTTTAGCTGTTACTGAAGCTCCACTTACATATGGACTACCCACACGCAATGTACGATTTTTAATCGCTACCACTTCATTAAACTCAACAGTATCACCTTCTTGAGCATCTAATTTCTCAATAAAAATTTCCTGTCCTTCTTCAACCATAACTTGCTTTCCGCCAGTTTCAATAATTGCGTACATGCATACACCTCCTTATTTGCCATAAGACTCGCCAAATAAGGTGAGAATAATCTACTTTATACCTTATGTTGAGCGGTTGTATGTCAGAAGACATGCAACACAAGCCTTTTACGCTAACTAATTATATTATATATAGAACTAAAAGTCCAATAAATTTAAAGATTTTTTTCATTTATGGGGTAATATTTTACAGTGAAAGATGTTATCATGTATACATAAGTTAGGAGTTTCATTTATGAAAAAAGTAAATGTAAAAAAAATAAGCGTACCTAGAGTGATTTTGTTGATAGGAATCATTCTAGGACTGGTTGGAGTGACCTTTAATTTTATTAGAGTTAAATACCCTAAAGAAATGATTAGTGTATCCAGCCAAAACAAAGAATTTGGCAGACATAAAACTATCAAGAAAAAGAAAGATGATAAGTTTTATGTTCTGCATTACCCTAAGACAAAAATTAAAGAAGTAGATAAACAAATTAAAGATTTTATGGACCTACAACTTAATCAAACCAATTATACTCAGATTAAACAAGATTATGAAGCATTAGAAATTGATAATCGTTATGTTTCTATTAAATTAATGGCATATCAAGATAACGAATTGAAAGACATAAAGGCCTTCACCTTTGATACAAACGAAAACACAATGATCAATGGTTCCATTTTCAAACCAAAAGCAACCCGTCTATTAACCAATCACTTGCGAGAAAACTTAGATACCAATATTGATAACTATTATGAAATTACACAAGTAAACCAAGAATTTCAATCAATATTCCTTAATAAAGATAATATTGAATTCATTATTAATAAAGAAGTTATCCCCTTCAGCTTGAATCAGCACGTAAACTATCTAGAAAAGGATTTTGCTGGATTAAAAGCAAACGATGAAAAGCTTCCATCCACATATGTAGATTATGGATACGAAAACAGTAAAATGGTCGCCTTCACCTTCGATGATGGACCACACTTTGATTACAACTATAAAATAATGGATATCTTTGAAAAATATGGTGGCCAAGCCACCTTCTTTATGCTTGGGAGCAGGATTGACGGTTTTCCAGAGGTTATACCGGAAATATTAGATCGAGGACACCAAGTGGCCGGACATTCTTATGATCATCGTAATTTCTTAAATCTTACAGAACTAGAAGTTATAAAACAAATCGAAGATACGGAAAAAGCTATTTACAACGCCTCGGGTTATAACGGTTTAGTTCATGTACGCCCACCCTATGGCGCTATTACCAATGAATTAGCCTCCAAATTTGATGTTCCATTCATCCACTGGAGTGTGGATACGGAAGATTGGAGAGTAAGAGACGCAAAAGCTGTCTGCAACAACATCAAAAATTATTCTTATGATGGAGCCATTATCCTAATGCATGAATTATATGAATCATCATATGAAAGTTTAGATTGTGCCCTCTCTTCTTTAAAAAGCGACGGATACCAATTTGTCACTGTGCAGGAATTACTCTTAGCTAAGGGGACCGGTATTACACCAGGAAAAATCTACTATGACGCAAACTAAATTAAAAAAAGGCTAATGCAATCTAATGTGAACCCCTGAATCCGGACACGGAGGAAAGGGTTTTTTATGTCAAATATAATTTAGAGTTCAAATT
>JGI24707J26582_10004202_pt1 | contig 10033 bp, 11 predicted proteins | sample BioPla1DNA1_FD_26582 | JGI IMG/M metagenome (IMG submission 26582) | reverse complement strand
AGAAAAATTATAGATTATAAACATAAGTAATGATGGAGCAACACCAAAAGAAACTAGATCAGCTAGGGAGTCTAACTCTTTACCTATTTCACTAGTTACATCTAATTTTCTAGCTATTCTGCCATCATATCTGTCCACAATTCCTGCGAATAATATAAATAAACAAGAAAATATATAATTCCTATCAAAAGTATTAAGAAGAGATATTATACCACAGGATAAATTAGTGAAAGTAAAAATATTAGGAATAAAACTTTTTTTCATAAAATCACTCCTAGTTTTAATTATTAAGCCTATGAATTCTTAATAATGTTTTATCAAAATAACATTATAACATACAAATTTTAAAAATATAACATACTATAAAGATAAAAAAACAATTATTTAATTAAAATTAATAGTTAATTGATTTATTATTAATTTTATTTATTGCCAGAATATAGTATTATACTATATATAGCAATTTATGCATTTAGAGAGGAAAATAGTAATAATATAATGATCAAATAGGAGGATTAAAGTGAAAAAGGTTAAATTTATATATAATCCCTATGCAGGGGAAAATATAATTTTAGATAATTTAGACTTGGTTATAAAGATTCATCAAGAGGCAGGTTATACTATAGTGCCCTATAGAATAGATAATGGAATTGATGTAATTGAAGCATTCAGTGATTTTAAAGAAGTTAATTATAGTTATGTATTAATAGCAGGTGGAGATGGAACTATAGATAATGTTGTTAATGCCATGGCAAAGTCTGGGGTTTCAGTCCCTATTGGAATTTTGCCAGTAGGAACAGCAAACGATTTTGGGAAATTTTTAGGAATGCCTTCTAATATAGAGCTGGCATGTAGGCAAATATTATCTTCAGAGGTAACTGCTGTTGACTTAGGTTGTATAAATGAAAAGTATTTTGTTAATGTTGCAAGTACAGGATTATTTACAGATGTTTCCCAAAAAACTGATATTAACTTAAAAAATACAATAGGTAAGCTTGCTTATTATCTTAAGGGTTTAGAAGAGCTGCCTAACTTTAGAAAACTTCATATAAGAATAAGATCCGAAGAGATGGAATACGAAGGGTATATGTATTTCATGCTTGTATTTAATGGGCAGACAGCTGGTAATTTTAAGCTGGCAACAAGGGCAGATGCTACAGATGGAAAGTTAGATGTAATAATATTTAAAGCTGTAAACATAATTGAATTAATTCCTTTATTCGTTAAAGTTTTAAGGGGAGAACATTTAGATTCAGAGAATGTAATATATTTCAAAACAGATGAGCTTTATATTGAATGCGAAGAAGGAATTTTAACTGATATTGATGGAGAAAAGGGTCCTGATTTTCCTTTAAATATTAAATGTAAAAAAGGAGCCTTAAAAGTTTTAGGTATGAAAGAAAAAGAAGAATAAATAGAGGATTAAGTTAATAAATATAATTAAGAACATGTTTAGATTAGGAGTAATAATTGTTAGAATTTAGCTATCTTTGTTTTTTATTATTTTTATTAATTTTTATTCTTTGTATAGGCAAAAATAATTTAACATTATCACCTAAAAAAATAAAAGTATTTATAAACCTATTATTGATTCCATTAATTCTTAAATACTGCACTTTACTAATAAGCTTTTTTATAGAAAAGCAGCAGTTTATGTATTACTTAAAGTATTTCCATTACATAAATTACTTTAGTATACCATTGGCTATTATTGTATCGTTATATATTTTTTTAAGAAATGAAAAAATAAAATTTAATCATATNTATATATTTATTGCAATATTTGGATGTATTTATTTATTCATAATAAAAAGGTATTTATTAAATATTAATGTTGATTCATCCTTTGGATATNTAATACTTATAGCAGATAGTATAATACCGAATCTAATATATCTTATATTTATTGCATCAACCTTTATATATACTTTAATTAACTTTGATAAACCTTATAGTAATAAGATGGGAATAAAACTTTTATTAATTACACTAATAATCTATTTAGTTGAATATATATTATTTTTAGGTGGTATAAAACTATATCCATATCCAATAATAGGTGAAGGCCTAGTACTTGTTATTTTATTTAGAGCAATTTACACATTTAATGTGCCTTCACATAAGTAATGTACAATGAAGGATCTTTTGCTAAGCAAAACTAAAAATATATCCGTTGCCAAGCATTATTTATCTAAAAATCCCTAAAGGGGATTTTTTTCTTGAAAAATGTTGCCTTTTAACATCACTTTAATATAATATATTATTGGAGACATTGATAAGTAAATAAATAAAAACTTAAGGGGTGAGATTAAATGGAGGGTGTCCCTCAGCTGAAGAAGTTAAAACTGAATATAATTTTAGGGGATGCGNCTTTATTATAATTTAACCTTGGTAAAAGCAGTCTGCTCCCCTAAAAGAAGGAGGAGTAGATATGAAAAAACTATCAGTATTCCTATATACAACTATCTTAGGGAAGAAAATGTACGATGAGTTTGATGAGGTATTAGGAGAACTTAAAGACATTTACGTTACTACNGATGAAGGTTATCCAAGAGTAATCGGATATAAAGTAAGAAGGGATGGTTCAACTTTTCATTATGAATTCCGTAGTATAAATTTTTATCAACAGGATAATAAGGTAAAGATAGTTACTAGGGGAAGTAAGGAAATATTNCCCAGAACATACACATATCTTTTATCAGAAAACCTACTTGATAAGAAAATTGTAGATATTAATGGAAAAAGAGTAGTAAGGGTTGATGATTTAAGAATTGCAGAAATTGCAGGAGAATATAGGGTAATAGCTGTTGAAACAGGTCCTCAAGCAAGGTTTAGAAGATTAAATTGTGAAGGCCTTGGTAAATTTATTTATAAGCTATTAAGGAAAGAATTTGATGATAGAGTGTTAATGTGGGATGATGTTGAGTCTTTAGAAATGGTTAATAATAATCTTCAAATATCAGTACCATATAAAAAATTATCAACACTTCACCCAGCAGATTTAGCAGATATTTTAGAAAACTTAGATTCAATTTCAAGAAAACAAATCTTTGAATCTCTAGATGAAGATTTAGCTGCAGATACATTAGAACAAATTGAACCTGAATATAAAGGTACAATTATTAAAGAACTTAGTGAAACAAAGGCGGCTGAACTACTTGAAAATATGCCAAATGACGAGATAGCAGATGTACTTGATGAGTTAAATGACTATGAAAGAGAGAAAATACTTATTAACTTAGAAAAGGAAGATGCAGAAGAGGTTAAAGAGTTGCTAAGTTATAAAGAAGAAACAGTAGGTAGTATAATGAGTACTGACTATATTTCATTTAATTTAGATATAANAGTAGGGGAAATAATCGATATTCTTAGAGAATTAGAAGAAGTAGAAGAAGAGGAATTATATAGAATATATATAACTGATGAAGAAGAAAGGGTCTTAGGCTCAATTAATCCAGGAGACTTGATTTTAAATAAGGATGACGTAAAAATTAAGGATATAATGGAAGATAATATTGATACCATAAGGTATGATGTTGATATTAAAGAGGCAATAGATATAATTGCTAAGTATGATTTGTTGTCAATACCAGTTATCGATGAAGATAATAAGCTGATAGGAACAGTAAATAGTATTGATTTAATAGATGAGGTATTGTACCCTATGTGGAAAAAAAAGATGAAATAGGAAATATTAACTTCATCTCTATATTTAAGGGATGAAGTTTTTTGATATTTTCTGTTAAAATTCATAAGGAGGAAATTATGATCTATAACGGAGCTTTAGAGTTAATAGGTAACACACCTATACTTAAATTGAATAGTTTAATAGAAGAGGACTCGGCAGAGGTTTATGTTAAGTTAGAAAAATTTAATCCAGGTGGCAGTGTAAAGGATAGGGCTGCTTTAGGAATGATTGAAAAAGCAGAAAAGGAAGGTTTGCTAAAGCCAGGTTCAACAATAGTAGAACCTACCAGTGGAAATATGGGAATTGCCCTTGCTATGATTGGAAAGCTTAAGGGATATAACGTAGTAATTGTTATGCCAGATAGCATGAGTAAGGAAAGACGTGACTTAATTAAGGCTTATGGGGCAGAATTAATACTAACTGATGGTGCACTTGGAATGAATGGGTCAATCAATAAAGCTAATGAACTTGCAAAAAAAGATGGTTATTTTATGCCACAGCAATTTGAAAATATAGCTAATCCAGAAAAGCACTTTGAAACAACAGCTGAAGAAATATATTCAGAATTAAGTGATATAGACGTATTTATTGCAGGAGTTGGTACTGGTGGAACAGTTACAGGTGTAGGAAGAAAGCTTAAGGAAAAAATAAATGATCTTAAAGTTATTGCAGTGGAACCAGAAAGTTCACCAGTTTTAAGTGGAGGACGTGCTGGGGCTCATAAAATTCAAGGTCTAGGNTCAGGCTTTATACCAGAAATTTATGATCCTAAGGTTGTAGATGAAATAAAAACAGTATCTGATGAAGATGCATTAAGGTTTACAAAGATATTTGCTGAAAAAGAAGGAGTTTTAGTTGGAATTTCTTCAGGAGCCTCTATTTTAACTGCTGTTAAAGTAGCTAAAGAATTAGGAAAGGGAAAAAAAGTTTTAGCAATAGCACCTGATGGTGGTGAAAAATACATTTCCATGGGAATTTTTGATTAAAATGATATATAAAATAAGTATAAAGGGGGAAGGATATGTTTAAAAATTTAATTTATGATTTAAATAGAATACTTGAAATTGATCCGGCAGCTAGAAATAAACTTGAAGTATTTTTACTATATCCATCCGTTCATGCTCTTATAGCTTATAGAATTGCACATTTTTTACAAAAGCATAAATGGTTCTTTTTAGCAAGACTTATATCACAAATTGCAAGATTTTTTACAGGTATAGAAATTCACCCAGGGGCTAAAATAGGAAGAGGGTTGTTTATTGATCATGGTATGGGAGTTGTAATAGGAGAAACTTCTGAAATTGGTAATAATGTAACCATATATCATGGTGTAACCTTAGGAGGAACCGGCAAAGAAAAGGGAAAAAGACATCCAACAGTAGAAGATGATGTAATTATAGGAGCTGGTGCTAAAATTCTTGGACCAATAGTTTTAAGAAAAGGTTCAAAGGTTGGAGCAAATACTGTTGTCCTTAAGGAAGTTCCTGAAAATGGAACAGTTGTAGGATGTGCAGGAAGAAATTTAGTTAGAAATAAAAACGAAATAATAGAAGTAGTTGATGAAAACGGAAAAGTTAAAACAATATATAATAACATGACTATATAGAGGTTAATATGATTAAACAAAATATAATAAATTTTTGTAACTCAATAGGTCTTGACACTCTAGGCTTTATAAAGTGTAGAAAATTTACAGAAATTAAGGACTTTTTAATAGATAGAAAGGCTAAAGGCCTTCAAAATGAATTTGAAGAAGATGATATAGAAAAAAGAATAAATCCATTTATATACATGGAGGAGGGAAAGACTATTATTTCTATAGCTTTCCCTTATCTTCATGATGTGGAATATTGTGACAATGGGTTTTCAGTATATACAAGAGGAATGGATTATCATAAAGTTGTTAGAAGCTACCTAAACAAAATATGTGAATATATTGAAAGTTTAGGTGGAAAAGCTGAAGGCTTTGTTGATAATAACTGTTTGCCTGAAAGATACATAGCTTATTTGGCAGGGGTAGGCTTTATAGGAAAAAATAATTTAATAATTACTAAAAAGTATGGATCCTTTGTATTTTTAGGAGAAATAATAACAGACTTAGAAATAGAAAGTGATGAAAAAAGAAGCTTTAAGGATATTGAAAAATTTGAAGAGTGCGGAGAATGTACAAATTGCTATAAAAAGTGTCCAAGTAAAGCTATTAATCCATATAGAAAAAACAGTAATATATGTTTATCTTATCTTACTCAAAAAAAGGAGCTTGAAGATAAGCATATAAAATTATTAGATGGAAGGGTTTTCGGCTGTGATAGTTGTCAAAAGCCTTGTCCTTACAATGAAAACATATCTTATTCACCTATAAGGGAGCTACATCCTTTTGATTTTATGAACAGCGACAATACTGAAGAATTATCAGTTATTGGCAATGGAAAGTTTAAAGAAAGCTATTTACAAACTTCCTGTGGATGGAGAGGAAAAAATGTTTTAAAAAGGAATGCTATAATAAGATTAAGCAGGGATAAGGATATAAGCAAAATAAAGACAGATTCGCCTTACTTAAAAGAGTATATTAATAGACTTTTAAAAAATAATGAAATATAATTGTTACATAATAGTGAATTTAGGAAAAGGGGGAGATACATGTTATCACCAACATTCGTTAAGGTAGTAAATATGCTGCCAGAATCATTAGTACTTAAAATTACAAAAATTATTGTAAATAGATATTTAAAAAAATACGCTAATATAAAAATTGAAGGCTTTGAAAATATAGATAAGGCAAAGGGAACTAAAATATTTATATGTAACCACTTAAGTAATTCAGACGGTTTAATATTAGATAAGTTATTAAGGGAAAAATATGATCCAACCTTTGTTGCAGGAATAAAATTAAGCAATGATCCAATAACAAAGCTTGGAATAGNAATGGTGAAAACTGTTAATATAAAGCCCAATTCAGCAGATAAAGAAGCTATTACAAAAATTGTAAAGATGGTAAGAGGGGGAGAAAACCTACTTATTTTCCCCGAAGGAACAAGAAGTAGAACAGGAGCAATGATTGAAGGAAAGAAGGGGATACTTCTAATAGCAAGGCTAACAAAGGCAGAGATNGTTCCTATAGGAATGACAGGAACAGAAAAATTACTGCCTATAGCTAAAGATGGTGATATGGGAGGAGAAAAATTTAATTACGCCGATGTAAATATAAAAATTGGAGAACCTATATCATTACCTAAAAAGGATAAAGATGAAGCTAAACATGAATATGACGATAGATGTATGACATACATAATGAAATCAATTGCGAATTTACTTCCAGAAGAATATAGAGGAGTTTATAAATAGGTGATTTTATGAAAAAGAGAACTAAAGAAATACTAGAAATTCTAAAAGAAGAATATCCAGATGCAAGATGCGAACTTAATCATGAAACTCCATTTCAATTATTAGTGGCAACAATATTGTCAGCCCAAACTACAGATAGAAAGGTAAATGAAGTAACAGAAACCTTGTTTAAGGAATATCCTGATTTAGATGCCTTTTTAACCCTGACCGTGGAAGAATTAGAAAGTAGAATAAAGCAAATTGGACTTTATAGAACTAAAGCGAAAAATATAAATAGGATGTGCCACCAGCTAAAAGAAAAGTTTAACGGAGAAGTTCCAAGAACAATGGAAGAACTAACTTCCTTAGCTGGAGCAGGAAGAAAAACAGCAAATGTTGTTTTATCAAATGCCTTTGGTGTTCCATCAATTGCAGTAGATACCCATGTATTTAGGGTTTCAAACAGATTAGGTCTTGCAAATGCAGATAATGTTTTAGAAACAGAAAAGCAGCTTCAAAAAGAACTTCCAAAGAAAGAATGGAGTTTAACCCATCACTTATTAATATTTCACGGAAGATATTGCTGTATAGCAAGAAGACCTAAATGTTCAGAGTGTAGACTAACACAATATTGTAAATACTATAAAGAAATTACTAAAAAATAAAAAGTGCGAATATAAAGGCTGGGATAAATAGGATATGCTCCATAAGCTAAATAGCTGCGCAAAGAAGTACTAGGTTTGAAAAAACTACTATGCCAAGAGTTTTGGTTGAACTCACTGCGCTCAAACAAACCAACAACACTAAGGCTTAGTAGTTTTTTCTTCACCAAGTACTTCTAAATGCTCGCTATAAACTTATTTCGCATATTCTATTTATCTTCGCCTAGTTATATTAACTACTTTTTAATGTATAATGTAGAAAGTACAGTGTACAGTTTCGGAAATAATTCAGCAAGCTGAATTAAGAAAATTAATTTATAAACTCTGAAAGAGTTTATATTGAATCTAAATTTTAGAAACTACGCAGTAGTTTCATCCTTAACAGTGCACTGTGAACTGCAAAAGATTGTTTATCAATCTTTTGCTTCTGGTGTGCTTAAATTTATCAAAACTGATACTTCTATCATAATCAGTTATTTTATATAATAAAGAAGAGTTAATAAATATAAATTTTTAATAATGTTAATTAAATTGGAGGACTTGTTATGAAAGTTGGAGTTTTAATGGGGGGAATCTCTTCAGAAAGAGAAGTATCACTAAATAGTGGTAAATCCATTATTGAACATATTAATAAAGAAAAATACGAAGTTGTACCTGTTATAATAAATAAAAAAGAGGATGTTATAGAAAAAGTAAAGGGATTAGACTTTGCTCTTCTTGCCCTACATGGAAAATTTGGAGAGGATGGAACAGTTCAATCTGTACTACAAACTTTAGATATACCATATTCAGGCTGTGGTCCCTTAAGCAGTGCATTATGCATGGATAAGGACTTAACAAAGACTGTTTTAAAAGCTAAAGGAATAAGAACNGCAAAATGGATAAACGTTACCTCTGTAGAGGAAATAGATTATGAGGCAATAGAAGAAATGGGATACCCAGTTTTCGTAAAGCCAACTAATGGAGGTTCAAGTGTTGCAACTTTCAAAATAGATAAAAAAGAAGATNTAGAAAATGCTGTAGTAGAAGGATTAAAATGGGACAATGAAGTTTTAATAGAAGAATATATNAAGGGTGAAGAAATAACTTGCCCAGTATTTAATAATGAGCTGTTCCCAGTTCTTACAATCAAATCAAATACAGAATTTTATGATTACGAACAAAAATATTCTGCAAATGGTGCTCAGCATTATCCAATTCAATTAGAAGAAAAGATCTATAATGAAGTTAAAAAAATGGCCTTAGAAACATATAAGGCTCTAAAATGTTCAGTATATGCAAGAATAGATATGATATTAACAGAAGAAGGAGTTCCTTATATTTTAGAAGTAAACACTTTACCAGGAATGACAGCAACTAGTCTTTTCCCACAAAGTGCAGGAGAAAAGGGAATAAACTTCTCAGAATTTATAGATTTAATAATAAAAACATCGATGAAATAAAAAATAGCTCGGTTAGCTAAAGTAACCGAGCTATTTTTTATTTTAATTCAAAGTTCAATTTTTTAAACTTAGCTAATAATCATCATAATTCAAGAATATTAAAAAAATTAAAATCCATAATAACTAGGGAGAGGTGATTTTAATAATGAAAAAAATTATTTCTGTACTTATGATTTGTTTATCCTTAAATTTTAATGCTTTAAAAGACGAAAACCCACAGATTACTAGTAATATATTAAAAGAAGATGTATATAGTGTAAAAGATATTGTTGAAGGCCTTGGTGATGTAAGGTATATACAAAATATATCTAGTGAAAACAGTTTATATTTTATACTTTTAGATGAAAATAGGGTAGTGATAGAGGCAATAAAAATGAAGCCTAATTCTAGAAAATTTGGATTAATAGAATTTCAACCTAATTATAAACTGGTATTGTTAGGAGATGGAGAAGCTTTTTTATCTAAATAATTTGATCTTTTGAAATATAGATAGCAAAGAGGAAGTGGTATATTGAAAAAAACTATTGCAATAATATTATTATTTTTATTAATATCTTCTAGTAATGCTAGCGGAATAATCAAGCAAGATNTTAAAACTCTAGAGGAAGGAATATATAGGGTAAGTACTTTTATTACACCTTTAGATAAAATAAATTATGTTAGAAATACTTCCGAAAAGGATCTTGTTTATCTAATGGTTTTCGATAAAAATTCCGCCTTAGTTCAAACCTTAAGACTAGAACCAAAATCCGAAAAATTTAGATTAGTTCAACTGGATCCTACCTATACCATAGCAATTATTGATGATGGGTCAGTAGTTTTTTCAACGGATTAATGTATTCACATATTACAAATTTGAATTAATAAAAGAGAGCAGTTTCGCAATAAATTTGAGAGCTTGCTCGTTTTTTTTATTT
>JGI24707J26582_10004201_pt1 | contig 10033 bp, 5 predicted proteins | sample BioPla1DNA1_FD_26582 | JGI IMG/M metagenome (IMG submission 26582) | reverse complement strand
CATTAAACCTGCGTTTCCATTTATGAAACAACGATTGCGACAGGTTATACTTTCGAAGCGTAGGTTGTAATCCATTAACTTCTACTTCTTGAATGATCCGGAGCTTCTGATCTTTGCTCCATTGACGCCTTTCTTTTGTCATAGTTTTTACAAAATTAAAGTGTCAAACTGAATTGCCAAATTTATTCCATATTATTTGGGGGTTAGTACACAGGGACAGTAACCGATGAGACCATCAAGGAATATATAAAGAACCAGGATATAGGTATACCTGATGATGATTTTCGGATCGGTTCATGAGTTTTAACAGGCTCTCTAGCCTTGCTTATAGGAGACTTTAGTCTCAAAAAGACTTACAGTCCGTTATTCCACAACCCACTGCCTTCAGGCGTGTGGTATGTTGAGTAACGAAAAAGTCCAAAGAAAACCTCGAAATGCTTACTCACGTAAAGGCGGTGAAAGATCATCTCGAGGTGATCCGATAAAATAACAAAACTCTCAACGAACTTTTCTCTGCAGCCGTTTCCAAAATCAGGGAACCTATTGACTCCTTTTTCAATTGAACCTAATCAAAAGACAGATACTCAAAGAGCGATGAAAGTCAGATTCACCCATGATTTACACATTCATATTTTTGGTAAATCAATGATTACTTTCTTGTATCTAATTAAATCCTGATTCACATTTTTTATTGAGCTTTATCTATTTCAAATATCGCTCCCACAGGGAAATGATCAGATTCTTTATATGCCCAAGAGTAAACGCCGTAGGAAGAGAGGGTTAAGACATCGTTACTTCGGTACATCACATAATCAATTGTATTCTTGCTTCCTACGAATGTACCTTCGCAACCGCCAGTTTTGCAGGGCGACATTAACTCCTGATATAATATTTGCATCGGTTCACTTTCTGGAGTGCAGTTCAGATCGCCACATAAAATAACTGGCATATCAAACTCTCTAACTATTTCCACCAATTCCTCGGCTTGGAGTTTCCGCCATTCATTTGACGTATGGTCGAGATGTGTGCTCATAAAACAAATATCCCTGCCTTCCACTTCTACTATAACACTGGCAACTGAGCGGGTTTCTATTCGTTGTCCTTCCCAATCTCCGCTCAAAGTGTATGCCTTACTTTCCTTGATAGGAAGTTTTGATAAAATGGCATCGCCATATTCCCCGTCATAAGAATCCATTGCTTTAGCAAAAAACCAATATTCCATACCACATAAAGCTGCTAGATCGCGAGCTAGGTGTACATCTTTCCCATTTCGGGTTGTAAACGCATCCACCTCTTGAATAGCAACTAAATCAGGATCTACTTTTTTAATAACTTCGGCCAAATCTGGTAGACTTCTTACACCTGTACTTGAAGCAGCTCCTGCAATATTGTAAGACATAACTTTTAACTGCACTACCTCTTTGTCTGGTTGAGTTATTATCGGAGGTGTTTGTGTTTCATCGTTTGTTTCTTTCCCGCAGGATATCAGCAGGAAAATAATGGAAAACAAAATTATTCTGTTCATTTTCATAATCTTCATAATTTTAAAATTTTAGCAGAAATTATAAACCCTGTTTGTGTACCTCTGTAAATAAAATATTTATTTTCCATACACGACTATTTCTGCAAGTGATACGTTACTGTTGCTTCGTGTATCTGGTAGAATCAATTTTATATATCGGGTTTTGATATTCCGCCCAGATGCATCAACTATTCTCAGATTCTTTTCAGGTGTATCCAAATTGTTATCGCTGGGGTATTCAACTCGGCCAAGTTCAGTCCAGTTGGGGTTTTCTACTCCGGGATAGGAGTAATTTTTGAAGTAAGTGTGGTTTTGATACGAAACCGGTGTATTACCCAGCCATTCGAAATCTGCATCCACAAGGAGATCATCATCCACGGCAGGAACATATACAATGACGGTTTGCGTATTGTTATTGTTAAACCTGCGGTAAATGTCAACCTCCGTAATCTGCACTGGTTCTCCCATGTCGATCACGATAGTATGAGGTGGAGGATCTCTGGTGATAGTTGGGTCGAGCGGGTTTGTACCTGCCTCATAAGTGGCATAATTTGAATGCCAGAAGGTCCTATAGTCGCCATCGAAAATGAAATGAGGCATGTTTGCGGTCCCTGAGAGTGAAGGCATTCCATGCCATGAATTGCAATATTTAATACTCCATCCTGTGGTTGGAATCTTATATACAGGTGTCACTTGCTCCCAAGCAACGACGAACGTATCTTTTGCGTCAGGCTCTGGAAGGAAAAATGAACGCACATCAAAACAATTGGTAGTCAGTCCTGGACATTTTGTTACATTTTGACTTGCAGGTGTGTTTACAACTTGTTCCTGACCATTCACATCCGTGTATCGCACTTCGCCGCGGACAAGGTTCGACGGTGGTGGAAACCAAGTAATTTCTCCATTCCTATTGTTATCGGTTAATGCGAAACTTTTTATCAAACGATTTGTTAGTGTTTTTTGAAAATAATCTCCATAAGAATTGGCAAAACCGATACTCCATAGCGAATGGTTCCCAAAAACATCGGTTGTCCGAATCTTAAACGAATAGGACTTTTCTTCGGTTGCAGGCACTTTTACCATGCTCCCGCCATGCGAGGGCATAGGGATGATCATCGAATCTTGGTCCCAATAAAGGTCTACAGATTTGATATTTGTAGGGTAGGCCATATAGAACTCAAAGTAGACCTGGTTATGTCCTGCATAAAAGTTAATCTCGTCAAGTTTCGTTGCATAAACTTTTTCTCCCTCTTTAATAAATGGCTTGTGCACGTCCATCATATTCTCACACGACGAGAACAAAGTGCACGCAGCTATCAAATTTAAAAAATATTTTTTCATACGTCAATGTTTGTTTTTCACTAAAATTTTATTATCGAAACCAATGTTCGTTTCATACTTATTATATCTATTGCGCTACTCCGTGTATACTCCATATACGGTTATTTCAGCTGGATGGACATATGGTCGGTTTTCCCAGGAGGTCATAAACCTAAACCTGAGATACCTATAAACATCTGATGACTTTGGGAAAGATGCTTCATGTCCATTTATAGCAGCCTGGATGTCCTCATCGGTATTGACTGTATATTGATCATTGGTACCTGACGGTTTAATTATGGTGAAATCGATCAACTCAGTCCATTCGTCCCAGTTACCAGTTACAGGAGCATCTTTGCGGCCATACACGATGATTCGCCTAGGATTTCCCCAGCTGTAATATACATTAGAATGTAATCGTTGGAAAAACTTCACCCGGCTCAATATAGCCTCCTTGCCCAGATCAATTGTGATGCTCATCGGAAGTGAACCTGTATAACTATGCCCAAAGGTATTTACGTCATCATCAAACATATACTCATCACGTCCCTCCCAATTGGTAAATGAACAATCACCAGGAAGGTATTCACCATTTACTTTGTAAATAGACCAGAATTTTTTGTCCAGTTTTGTTTCCAACAAAGGGGTAATAGTTCCGCTCTCAGGATAAATGGTATCGGATACATTGTCCCAATTGTCGCTGAGAATGAGGGCAAACTTTCGTGGAGCAGGCTCGTAACCACGTATACTGAAAGAGGGGGTTTCGAGTTTTGATGATACAATTGAGGCAGTTTCCATTTTTCCATCGTCTGACTCCACTAGCATTTCAGCTGTAAGTTGCACCTTGTCTATGTTTTTCCATGTAAAGTACGCACCACCGAAGTCACTAGCTATATCCACTGTTTTGATAGCTTTGCTTAATGGCGACTCCATCGGGGTAAATTTGACTAATACAGGATCAGAAAGCTCCTGTGAACGACTTACTGTATAGAGCAATGCCTCATGTTCATTCGTGTCATTGTAGCCTTCTATTTTTACGTAATCGCCATAAAGGGAAGTAATTGATTCTCGCTGCCTGCCGTTACTGATCGTATAAACAGCTTTCACGGCTAGTACATCGTCGTCGGCTGGCAATTTAAATGAGAGGACAGCTCCACCGGCTGCAGGCATCACTATAACATCGCTTACAGGATCAGGTTTGCCTTTAGATAATTTAATCGGTTCCAGCTGTTTCTCTTCGCACGAATAAAATAGCATTATGACCAAAACTGTCAAAAATACAGAATGTATTGTCTTTATATGTAATCGGTTATAAATCATAAGTTGTTTATTTTTTAATTGTTAATTAGTGATTACCAAAAATTTACCACCCGGGATTCTGAACCAGCTGTGGATTATTGATCAGGTCGCTTTCAGGAATGGGTGCAAAGTAATCGCGCAGCGTAAATCTTTGTGTATAGACAGTTGTCGGCCGATAATATGCATTAGGACTTGGATCTTCTACGGTAACATTCCAACCTTCAACATTACGGTTTAACTCCAAATGTGCTGTTTTCCATCGTTTCTGATCCCAATAGTCCTGTCCTTCCAAAGCCAATTCCACTTTTCTTTCGCGACGAATAATTTCCCGCATGCCTCCTTTGGTTTTAGGCTTATCTCTTTTGCTGGGAACAGCATATTTCTGGTAACTTTCCACTATCCCCTCAAGTCCTGCACGTTCCCTGATCATGTCTACGTAAGTATAAACTTCGGGATTGGCTGCAACATTATCGTCGCCAGGGGTCGCCTCATTGATGGTTTCGGCAGCCAAAAGTAACAGATCGGCAAAACGCATATCGGGATAGGGAAAGTTTAAATAAGTCAATTCATTGGCATCACGCCAGCGGGTATTCAAGTTAACTAATTTCTTTGCCCAGTAACCGGTAGCGTTATATTCGTCATTGGATACACGGTTGGAAAATTCTGTGTAACGCGCCATGGGGTACATCGCTTCTGCATCATTATTTGGCTCGTTGTTGTAATGGTTACCGTACCACTTGCCCCGGTCAAAACCGAGTGCCGCGTAAAACCGAAATTCTCGGTCGAAATTGATTTGTGAAGTAATTTCGCCAGGTTGAATGACATAACGGTGTAAATCATCACCTGTACGTAGTGTTTCGAAGCGTGTCTCGTATTTTTCTGACCAGCTTTGATCTTCTTCTAGCGGAAGCCCATTAGATGAATAAAAAAGGTCGACGATGTGAAGTGGTACAGCCAGCCTAGAGGTCGCATTAGCTGCTGACCCACTTTCGAATCGTGGTATGCAGTGCCGTTGAACATTCGACCCACAAGGATATGACGTATTTCCAAACACCAATTCTACGTTGGTGTTCTGCTGGTCACTTACTGCACTTCGGAGTGTATTGATGAGTAATGTAGTATCAGACATGGGCTTCGTCTGCATATAATCGGAAGTCTGGTAAAGCNGTATGCCATTAGCCAAACAGACCTCAATAGCTTCTCTACAAGCTTCAGCGGCTATTCCCCAACGGGATATATCTTTCACTTGGTTGAAAAAAGGTTTACCCAAGTGGTTTTTAAACGAACTGTAATCCGTATTGCCATTGAATAGATCGCTAGCCCAATAGGTCAAGACTCTTGCCTTCAACGCATAAGGAACAGCTTCCGTGAAACGTCCAAGTTCTGTGGTTCGGTTGGTGATACGGTCAGGCAGAGCGTTGGAGTCAATCACCTCATCAAGCAGTTCCAGCACGTAAGTAAAGCAGTCGTCAATAGTTTGTCGGTAGGCTCTGACACCTGTGGTAGAAACATTGACTGGTATGTTTTCCCGCAACAGGCAGATAGGACCATAATAGGTAATCAGATAAAAGTGCATCCAAGCCTTTAGTGTTTTAACTTCCGCAATCATTCGGTCACGTTCGTTACTTTTCAGATCGGGTACTCGCTCAATGTTGTCCAGGAAGGTATTACATTCACGTATGCCAGCATATAGTGAACGGATCTGGGCTGTACCGGTACTGCCCCAATAGTTGATGACGGGTGATGTAGGATTATCTTCTCCTAGTGCATGTCTCATTCCACCCGAAGTACGAAAATTAGGATTTATAATTATTTCCATAGAGCCTAAAAAAGCTGGATTCTGGTCCCATCCTGCTGCCTTTGGCAGTCCCCAGTAGCAAGTAGCGAGATACTGTTCTGCAGTATAACGGTTAGCAAAAGCATCGTCCAGTGTAGGTACATTGTCAGGAACTACATCCAAGTAATTGCAGGATATCAAAAATGGTATGAATATTAGATAAATACTATTTTTTATAATTGATTTCATTTCTTTTGAAATTTATATTATTTATTTTATTTTTTAAAAATTTATATTCAACCCTACATTGATGACCCGTTGCAACGGGTATCCAAGTCCATTGCCGGCCATTTCGGGATCCCATAATTTAAAAGAACTCCAACACAACAGATTCGAGCCACTGAGATAAACCCTACAGTGTTCCATATGTAATTTTTGTATCAACCTTTTGGGTAATGCATACCCAAATTCAACCGATTTAAGGCGCAGGAAAGAACCGTCCTGCATCCACCACGTACTGGTTTGGTTGTTGTTGGTTATGCTGTATGTTGACAACCGTGGCCAGAAAGCATATGGATTTCGGTTGCTTTCCGTCCAATAATTCTCGGCGATGGCCTGCAGTACAGCATTTTGTCCGATTAGCCCGTCATTGGGATCACCATCCACAAACGGCTGGATGTTATTAATGTCGAGCCAGAATGATTGGCGCCCCGATCCTTGGAAAAAAAATGAAAAGTCAAAACCTTTGTAACCAATTGAAGATCCAAATCCATAGTTGATTTCTGGAACCGTAGGATAACCAATAGGAACTTGGTCTAAGGCGGATATCACTCCATCGTCATTTACGTCGTGGTACTTTATGTCGCCACCCATCACATTACCGAATTGTGTTGGTGAGTTAGCTACTTCCAGTTCATCTACAAAAAAACGTTCGGCGATATACCCCCATTGCTGGTTAATGCTGTGCCCTACCCTTGATCGCCACGGAGTATCGGCATAGTCTGGTTCTTCCCATTCAATTACTTTACTTGCAGCATAGGTAAACGTGCCGCGTCCAGTAACATAGAAGTCGTTCGAGATAATTTTTTCATAATTCAATTCCATATCCACACCTTTACCACTAGCAATACCCAGATTGGCTTTAATTGAAGGAATAATTCCCATCGTTTGTGGAATAACGCGTGTAATCAGGATGTTTTCCCTTCTCTCATGGAATAGATCAATGTTAGCGGACAGTCCTCCTTTGCTCATAATTTCTACGCCAATATTTGTCTTATAGGCGGTTTCCCATCCAATCAGATCATTGGCATATCTTGTCACACTTATTCCAGGGGGGTTATANTTCATCATAGCCCCCCAGTTGACATTTCTAGATGCGTTCATATCAACTTGCGAGAGGTAATAAAACCTGTCTGTATAGCTACCGATGGCGTCGTTGCCTACCATTCCATACGTAGNTTTCAGTTTGAACTGTGGAAAAATATGGTTCAGATTGCTGAAAAAATCTTCGTTAGATATCATCCATGCTATACCAACTGAAGGGAAGAACCCCCATCGATTCTCTTTAGAAAAACGTTCAGAACCATTGTATCCGAAGTTGAATTCGCCGAAATAGCGACCGTCGTAATTATATGCTAAACGACCAGCCAGTCCTATGTTACGGCTGGGCAACGAAAGTAGGAGGTTGTCAGCAATCCCTCTTTTTTCCTGCCGCATGGTGTAAACAAGCAAAGTGTTGAGATTGTGTTTTTCCGCAATCTTATTATTGTATTCTAAAGCCGATTCCAGATAAAATACAGAATTGATGTTCCTGGATCCCGGATTGTACTGGAGGTATGTGTTCCCGGATTCCGGATTTAGGTTTTTAAGCGTGTAGGAGTTGTTGGCTAAGTCATACGTATCGATGCTATAATAGAACGGTGTATATTCCCGGATAACGGTAAATTCCGAAAAACGGTTCATATTGATCATCGCTCGAAATGTCAGTCCATCAGTTAACATATTCAGATTCTGTTTCAATTCGAATTGAGTCATCGTCATGTTTTTGCTGTAATCGCGATAGCCTCTATGTGCCAATGCATAAGGATTAATATAGTCCGCTGTAGCATAGTTGCCAAAAAGCGGATGGTTCACATAAGCGAATTGTTCGTCCGGTTCATATGAGGGTTTAAAGTAAACTGGGTTGGCCTGTACTACCTTGCGGTACATAGCGGATCCGCCATCAATTGGTCCACGGTAATCGTCAAATGTCGAACTTAATCGCATAATTAGCTCCGTACTCTTAGTTAGATTTACATTCACATTAGATCGCACTGTGTATTTTGTTAAATCGATGTTTGAGTTGAAGTTGTTCCGTCGGTCAATCTTCAGGTTGCCATTATCTTTTGCTACACTTGCAGCCACATAGTAACGAGCTACTTTACCACCACCACTGACACTTATATTGGCTCGTTGGTTGATGGCATAGTCTTTAAACATTGATTTATACCAATCAGTTGCAGGATAAATATCGGGATATAGACCTCGTCTGGTCATTTCGATTTTTTCAGCAGAATATTGTCTTATTCCATTAGGATCGCGGGTCAACACCGCTTCGTTATGCATATTCATATAGGTGATCGGATCAGCCAATTTAACCATTTGTGTAGGGGTAGAAAAAGAATTTTCGATCCTAGCATTTACACGTACTGCTCCTTCTCGTCCTTCTTTAGTTGTTACTAATATCACACCATTGGCTCCCCGGGCACCATAAAGGGCGGTCGCTGTAGCGTCTTTCATAATAGAAAAACTGGCTATATCATCAGTGTTTAAACGAGCTAAGTCGTCAGCAGACAATTCAACTCCATCAATTAAGATCAATGGGTCTTTTTTAGCCTCTGCCCCAAAAGTTGTAATTCCTCGGATGAAAAACTGTGCATTATCTTGTCCTGGCTCACCGCTGGTTTGATATGAAATCAGTCCAGCTAATCGCCCTGCAAAGGCAGTGGTTAAGTTGCTACTCGGCACTTTCAAATCTTTCGTTGAAACGGTGCTAATGGATGAAATCACACTTTCTTTTTTTTGTTTCCCGAAAGCAACAACTACAGCATCTTCTAACATGGCAGTATGTTCGGATAGTCTTACATTAATTACTTTAACATTACCAACTTTAATTTTTTGTGTTTCATAGCCAATGAATGAGAATATTAATGTGTCACCCACATTAACTAACAATTCGTAAACACCATCAGTGTCAGTTGCAGTACCCAATGATGTACCGGCTATCACCACATTAACTCCCGGAATGGGGTCATCATTAAAGGCATCTGTGACCTTTCCTGTAATTTTAACTTTTTGCTGTTGCTGAATGAGACTTACTTTCAAATCTTTCTGCAATACCGAAAGTTGGGCCTCCAAGGCTTTTCGGGGTGCTTTGCCGATCACTACCTGACGATCGCTCACGATGTAGATATTGTCGGTACCTTTAAATACCTCGTCCAATATCTCCTGCAATTGTTTTCCCTCAGCACGAATGGAAACACGCCGATTCAGATCGACTTGTCCTTCTTGATACAGGAACAAAAACTCGCTCTGCTCCTCAATGGCTTTTATCACTTCCCTAACAGTTGCATCTCTCAGATTTACCGAAAGTTTCGTACTTTGCGAATAAGTAGTGGCGCTCCATGATATTACCGTACCCACCACCATAAAAAATACACTTAACCGCATAATTCGCATTGTTTGTCGGAAATATGACGAAATATTTCCAACTTGTTGTTCATGTTGATTTTTTTCCATAAATTTGTTCGTCTTTTAGTTATTCGTTTGATAATTAAATTTCATTGAAACCGGGGTCAGTTGGTCGCTCATCCCGGTTTTTTCGTTTTAAAAAGTTCATTTAATGTTCTATTTCATAGGCATTTCTATAAATTTAATTGTTTACTAATCAGAGTCAAGAAATATTTATTATGTCTATTATGTCAAAAATTCCTTGTAAAAAAATGATAGAATTATTTACGGAATTATTATAGGTTTATAATATATACGCCATTTTTGTTTTCTACTGAGAAAGCGGCAGAAAAAGCGATATTGTTCAAAACTTTTTCCAAATCGTCATCCAAATTGAGTTTCCCGGT
>JGI24707J26582_10004198_pt1 | contig 10038 bp, 10 predicted proteins | sample BioPla1DNA1_FD_26582 | JGI IMG/M metagenome (IMG submission 26582) | reverse complement strand
TTTATGGACCAATGATTGCTGAACTTGGTGGCTATTTAAATGCTTTGGAAATGGATGCTTTTACAACAGCAACACCTTTGTCTAATATTGCTACAACTCAAGGTATTGGAACTTATGATACTCTTGTAAAGCCATACGGTAGTTTATTTAATTTCTTTATTGGAACAATTTCTGGTTCTATTGGAGAAACAAGTACTGTTTTAATGATTTTTGCTTTTATCTACTTAGTATTTTTTAAAGTTATTAAGTGGAAAATTCCTGTTATCTATATTGCTACTGTTTTTGGAATGACATATGTAATTGGTACTTTTAATGATTTAGGAATTTGGTATCCCTTATTTCAAATTATGAGTGGGGGATTAATGTTTGGTGCGATTTTTATGGCAACCGATCCAGTTACTAGTCCTACAACTCCAATTGGTCAAGTAATATATGGCTTGTTTTTAGGTATATTAACTGTAATAATTAGATACCTTACCCCTTATCCTGAGGGTGTTATGACAAGTATTTTAACCTTAAACATGGCGGTTTTTATTATTGATAAAATAGGTTCAAGATCAAGATTTAATTTTAATAAATCAGTTGCTAGTTTTTTAGTTGCATGGATTTTAATCTTGAGTTTAAGTTTATATATTGGTCAAAGTTATAAATTGGATGTTAATAAAGGTGATTCAGGATTTAATATTGTTGAAAAAGAAGTAAAAGGTGATACAGCAACTTATCTTGTTACTCAAAAAGGGTTTAGTGGAAATATTAAAGCTCAAGTGATTATTTCTGATGACATTGTTAAGAGTATTGATATTTTAGAAATTAATGATGATTATTATCCGAGAATTACCCAAGAAAACTATGTTGAAAGTTTAATTTTNGGTCAATTAAAAATTGAAAATGTTGATACTATTAGTGGAGCTACAATAACATCTGCAGCTATCAAAAATATGATGATTAATACATTAAAGGATTATCGAGGTGAATAGATGACTAAAAAACGAATAATAAGCATTTTAGTTATTACTTTAACCGCTCTTATTTGTTCAACTATTGTCTATGTGTTATATAATATGACTAACTAGAAGGGAGTTAATATGAAAACAATAAAAAACGGAATTTTTAATGAAAATCCAACCTTTATATTAATGCTTGGATTGTGTCCAACATTGGCAGTAACTACCACTTTTGAAGGTGCTTATATTATGGGATTATGTGTTCTTATTGTGTTATTAATTACAAACTTTATCGTATCAATTATTAAAAATATTGTTCCTGATAATGTTAGAACACCAGTCTATATTTTACTTATTACAACTTCGGTTACTGCTTTGGAATTGATACTTAAAAAATATGTTCCAGCCCTACATGAAACATTAGGAATATATTTACCGCTAATTGCTGTTAACTGTATTGTTTTAGGACGGGCTTTATCAGTTGCTTCTGTATCATCTGTTAAAAAGAGTGTTCTTGATGCAATTGGGATTGGCTTAGGGTTTGCTTTATCCTTAATGTTAATCGGTTTAGTTCGTGAAGTATTAGGGTCAAATATGATTACTGTAATGGATGGAATTAGTTCGTTTACTGGTTACCGTGCTGTGTATCAAGTTTTACCTAATACGAAAATTTTACCGATTACGGTGTTTCGTGAACCAGCTGGAGCTTTCTTAACTTTAGGACTACTCTTAGCATTCTTTAACTTTTTGAAAGATAGAAGGAGTGATGTTAAGTGACCTTATTTCAACTTTTTATAACAAGTATGTTAACGGAAAATATTATTTTAACGAAGTTTTTAGGAATCTGTCCCTTTATTGGTACTTCTAAACGAGAAACTAGTGCCTTGGGAATGGGAGTATCAGTTACCATTGTTATGGTTTTATCGAGTATAATTACATATTTAATATATAATTATGTTTTAATACCCACTAACACTACTTATTTGCGAACCTTGTTATTTATATTAGTTATTTCATCAATGGTTCAAATGTCAGAAGTTATTATTAAAAATCATTTTCCAAAATTAAATCAATTATTGGGACTATATCTACCTTTAATTGCCACCAACTGTGCGATTTTAGGAACCACTTTATTAAATGTAAATAATGATTATACTTTTATCCAAATGTTGGTTTTTACATTAGGTAGTGGTTTAGGTTTTACTTTAATAATTTATATTTTTTCAACGATTAGAGAAAGAATGGAATTTGCTAGAATCCCTAAATGTTTTAGAGGAGCTCCCATCGCTCTTATAACAGCGTCAATAATGGCCCTTGTTTTTAGTAGGTACTTTGGTTAATGGCGTATATAATTTTGATCTTATTAAGTATTTTAACTATTTATTTATATAGTAAAAATGATAATTGTTCAAAAAATGCTTGTGGAAATTGTAAGGGGTGTTACAAATGATTGGAATATTAATTATGACAGTTTCGGCATTTGTTCTAGGAATTATTTTAGCTATAGTTGAATATAAGTTTGGAAATGAAATAGACTTAGAAAAAGAATATGAAAAATTGCTTCCTAATTATAATTGTGGTGTATGTGGTTATAACACTTGTAAGGGTATGAGTACTGCTATGATGGAAGACCCGATAAATTATAAAAAGTGCAAACCTCTGCGCGGTGAGAAATTAAAAGAAATGGAAGCATATTTGAGAAAAAATAAATTGATTGATTAATTATGAAGGATTAAAGTGTGTCTTTAATCTTTTTATANTATTTAATTGATAAGGACAGTNCTTTATATCGAGGACTATAGTNTAATATATATATTAGACATACAACAAAGAATATGTTAAATATGTAATTATATAAATGAATGGAGGAATACGATGAAAGTTTGTGTAATAGGGGGAGCGGGTTACATTGGTAGTCATGCGGTATATGAATTATTAGAAGAAGGTCATGAAGTAGTTGTAATTGATAATTTATCGACAGGACGTCGTGATATGGTACATAAAGATGCTACCTTTTACTATGGTGATATTACTAATAAAAACAGTTTGGTTTCAATTTTTAATATGGAGTGTAGTAAAAAAAGTTTTGATGTAGTTATGCACTTTGCAGCAAAATTAATTGTTCCAGAAAGTGTTACTCAACCACTTGAATATTATCACAATAATGTTGAAGGAGTTAGAATTATGCTGGAAGTAATGAAAGACTTTAATATTAAAAATGTGGTATTCTCTTCAACAGCAGCGGTTTATGGAGAACCAACTAAGAGTGTTTGTGAAGAAACTGATATTACTGTGCCGATAAATCCTTATGGAGCAAGTAAATTAGCTAGTGAACAAATGATACAATGGGTAACTAAGGCTTATAATATGAATTATTGTATCTTTAGATATTTTAATGTTGCTGGTGCGGATGATTCACTAGAGATTGGTCTACTTAAAGATAATATGACTCATCTCATACCGATAACAGTTCAAACCTTGTTAGGAATAAGAGAGAAAATGTTTGTTTTTGGTGATGATTATGATACGAAAGATGGTACTTGTGTAAGAGATTATATTCATGTTTCTGATTTAGCCCGAGCGCATGTTTTAGGTGCTGCTTACATCTTTAATAATAACAAATCACTACTGGCTAATTTAGGTTCAAATGAAGGATATACTGTAAAAGAAATAATAGATGAAGTAAGTAAACATGGAAAAGTAAACTATGAAATTGGAGATCGTCGTGAGGGTGATCCAGCTACTTTAATTGCTTCAAATAAACTTGCTAAAGAGCTACTAGGCTGGGAGCCTAATTTAAAATTAAGTGATATAATAAAATCAGATATTGATTTTAGAAAGAAAAATAATATTAAGGATTAAAAAAGTTTGTTTTTTTAGTATTTATTTGTTATAATTACTATATTGATATTGAAAAGCAATGATGAAGACATAGTAATAAAAGTAATTATTAAAAGAGAGTTAGTGGTTGGTGGAAACTAACAATAATCTTTTATGAATTCACCTTCTAGCTTTATATGAAAAGTATAACGGTAACGCGTTTTAGTTATTAAGTGTGTAGAGTAATCTGCAAATTAAGGTGGTACCGCGTAATCACGTCCTTAACATTAAGGACGTTTTTTTTATAAGGAGGAATAGTATGAAAGAAAATATTGAAAATTTAAAAGCAGAAGTTCAACTTGAAATACCAAATATTACAAATTTAAAACAATTAATGGATTTTAAAGTTACATATTTAGGTAAAAAGGGCAAATTATCTGAACTAGCTAGTGAAATAGGTCGTTTAGCTAATTCAGAAAAGAAAGAAGCTGGAATGTTATTAAATGATTTTAAAAATTTTTTTAATGATATTTTTGAAACTAGCCAAAAAAGATTAGAACAAGTTGCTTTAGATAAAAAACTAGAAGATGAATGGATTGATGTTACATTACCTAGTACTAAAATAAGTGTTGGAACAATTCATCCACTTACTTTAGTAATTGATGAAATTGAAGAGTTATTCATTAGTATGGGATATGATGTAGTTGAAGGCCCAGAAATTGAAAGTGATTTATATAACTTTGAAAAATTAAANCTTGCTAAGGATCATCCAGCTCGTGATATGCAAGATAGTTTTTATATAACTACAGAGATGTTACTGCGTACCCAGACATCACCAGTTCAAGCTAGAACTATGGATAGTAACAAAGATAAAACACCAATAAGAATTATTTGTCCTGGAAAAGTGTATCGAAAAGATGATGATGATATGACCCATTCTCATCAATTTACGCAAATTGAAGGATTAGTAGTTGATGAAAATATTAGTGTGGCTCATTTAAAAGGAACACTCGAAGTGTTAGTAAGGAAATTATTTGGTGATGATCGTGAAATTAGATTACGTCCGAGTTTTTTCCCTTTTACAGAACCAAGTTTAGAAGTGGATGTAACTTGTTTTAAATGTAGTGGAAATGGTTGTCCACTTTGTAAACAAACAGGGTGGATTGAAATACTTGGAGCAGGTATGGTTCACCCCAACGTTCTTAGGGCTTGTGGTTATGACCCAGAAAAGTATAGCGGTTTTGCCTTTGGTATGGGTGCAGAACGTATTGCGATGTTAAAATATGGAATAAATGATATTCGCCATTTCTATGTTAATAACATGAACTTTTTAGATAACTTTGACCGTCTAGAAAAGGAGGATACCAATGAAAGTAAGTAAAAGTTTTTTAAACGATTATATAAACATTAAGGATAAAGATTTTAACGAGATAGCTAATAAAATGGTTTTCTTGGGTAACGAATATGATAGTATTACTAAAATAAGTACTGCTACCAATTTAGTTATCGGAAAAGTAATAACACGAAGTGAACACCCTAATTCTGACAATCTAAGTGTTTGTATGGTGGATATAGGGGATAAAGAACTTTATCAAATTGTTTGTGGTGCTCCTAATGTTGATAAGGATCAAAAAGTGATTGTTGCCAAAGTGGGAGCTACTTTACCTGGTGATTTTGTTATTAAAAAAACCCAAATTAGAGGCGTTGACTCAAATGGTATGATTTGCTCACTTCTAGAGTTGGGCATTGAAAAGAAATATTTATCTCAAGGAGACATTGAAGGAATACATGTACTTCAAAGTGATGCACCACTAGGCGTTGATGCTATTACTTATTTAGGATATGATGATGAAGTCATTGATTTTGATTTGACATCTAATCGTGGTGACTTACTTAGTATGTTAGGGATGGCTTATGAAGTGGGTGCTATATACGGGCTTGATGTTAAATATCCAAATAATGAGTTAAAGGAAACAGGAGAGGATATTAACAGTCAACACAAATTAGAAGTAGTTACTCCCAATTGTTCAATGTATTTAGCTAAGCTAGTTAAAAATGTCAAGATTGGTGAGAGTCCAAGGTTTATTAAAAATAGACTAATGGCTTGCGGTATTAGACCTATTAATAATGTTGTTGATATTAGTAATTATGTGATGTTAGAAACCGGGCAACCACTTCATTTCTTTGATGCTGATAAATTAGGAAATAATATTTTAGTACGCATGGCTAATAATGGGGAAGAAATTGTTACAATTGATAAAAATCCTAGAACTTTAACCGAAAATGATATTGTTATTACTAATGGTAAAAATCCTATCGCACTAGCGGGTGTTATGGGGGGATTTGACACAGAGGTGACGGAAGAAACTGTTAATATTATGATTGAAGCTGCGATTTTCAATCCTACTAATATTAGAAATACAGCCAAAAGAATATTGCGAAGTGAATCAAGTTCTCGTTTTGAAAAAGGTGTTAATAAAGAAATGACTTTATTTGCTATCCAAAGAGCCTGTTATTTATTAAATAAATATGCTAATGGTGAAGTAGTGACAGGATTATTAAAACACGATGCTTGTGAATATTTGGATAAAAAAATAAATATTACTTTAAATCATATTAATACAATATTAGGAATGAATTTAGAAAGTATAGAAGTTGCTAATGTATTTGATAAATTAAAGTTTGATTATCAAATAGAACAAGATCAATTTATAGTTTCTATTCCTGATAGAAGATTGGATTTGACTGTCAAAGAAGATTTAATTGAGGAAGTTGGAAGAATAATTGGATATGATAAAGTAGTAGGAGTTTTACCAATTTCAACTATGAAACGAGGTACCATTAGTCCTAAAATGCAACTGGTAAAAGGAATTCGTAAAAGATTAGAAGCGTTAGGCTTAAAACAAGTAATAACTTATTCATTAATTAGTGAAGAGATGAGTGACCAGTTTGTTAATGAACCTAAAGAATTAGTAAGATTAGATGATCCAATTAGCCAAGATAAATCAATTATGCGCAATAGTTTAATACCATCGCTCTTAAATGTTTATCATTATAATGATGCTAGAAGTATTAAAGATATAAATGTTTTTGAAATAGGATCAAGATATTATATGGAAGATGACAATTATATTGAAACTAATACATTATCGGGATTATTAAGTGGAACTTATTTTGAAAATAAATGGCAGAACAAAAAAATGGATGTTGATTTTTATGTAACCAAGGGGATTATAGAAAATCTTCTAGATTTTTTAGGATTTAACAATCGCTATAGTTTGGAAGTTGTTCCATTAAAAGATATGCATCCTGGAAGAAGTGCGTCAATTAAAATCGGACTTGATAAGGTAGGGTTCTTAGGTGCGGTTCACCCCAATCAAAGTAATAGACCAGTGTATGTATTTGAACTTGATTTAGATAAAATAATGACTATTAAAACACGTAATGTAAAATTTAAGGAATTAAGTAAATATCCATCAATTCATAAGGATGTAGCTTTTATTGCTGATAAACATCTTAATTCTTCTGATATTATTAAGGTAATTAAAAAATCAGGTGGACGATTACTTACTGATATAGATGTTTTTGATGTGTATGAAGGTCCGAATTTAGATAAAAATAAAAAATCGATTGCTTACTCATTAGTATTTAGTGATCCGACCAAAACTTTAACTGATGAAGAAGTAAATGTTGTATTCAGTAAAATAATAAGTGATGTAGAGAACAAATTAGGACTTAAATTAAGAGATAAGTAAAGATTAAAAAAGCCAATTCATTTGAATTGGTCTTTTTTGTTATATACTAATTTCACTGTAATGTCTTTCTAAAAAATTACTGTGAGCTGTCGTTTCGAAGTTTAAATTAAACTTTTTAAATTTAAATTTCTTNTCTTTACTTAAAATTACTTCTTTAACTAAATGTTTTAAGAAGTGGGGATTTCTAATTAAGATTGGTCCAATTAAATAAGTTCCATAAAAGTTTTTGTAGTTTATTCCCTCAGTGGTGCTATTAGGGTAACTCCCAACACCTTTAATAACTTTAAAAAAGGGTTCTTGAATATCTTTAATAACTCCATATTGATTTTGGAAACCAATAAATGGTTCATCAAATAAGCTTGCTTTAAAGACAGCTTCATCGATCATTCTGAAATCTTCAATAATTGTTTGATATTTGAACGTTCCTAATGTTTTAATTTTAGTTTTATTATTATCTAAAATGTGCTTTCCAAATAGTTCAATGGAGTTACCTGTAGATAAGAAAAATTTATTATCTTCAATATATTTTTTTATATCATTTTTATATTTTATTAAATGTTTAAGCGCGATTTTTTGGTTGTTTTCAGTGCCTGCTCCAATATAAACAAAATCATATTTATTAAAATCAAGATCGTCATCAATGGTTAAAAATTTTATAGTTACATTTATACCTTGATCTTCAAGTTGTTTTTTCAAGGCTTTAATATTTCCGTTCTCACCATATAAATTTAATAAATCATAATATAAATATCCAATTGTAATTATCATATTAAGCCTCCTTTAATAGTCTTTTAAAGACCTTTTCCATATCAAAGTATAAGACGCAATAGACAAATTTCTTTCCGTGTTTTTTAATGGCTTCGAGTAATTGAGCTGAGTCTTCATAAATAATAATCTTTTTTTCATCAATATTGGCATATTTTAGTCTAGTAGCAATATCGTAAGAGAAATTCCCAACGCAAATAATTTTATTTATAGACTCATCATTTAATTGTTCGAAGTTGATATCCCATAACCACGATAAATCTTTTAAATCATATCTTCCACTAATGTTATTAAATCCAATAACAACTGTTTTATCTTTTTTTTGTTTGCTAATATAATCTAATGATTGATTGTAAGAAACAGGGGTTTCATTTTTACTTAATAACAAGATGCATTCTTTATTATCAACTTGAAATGAATCTAATCGTTTAATTTTTAAAGACAAATTATTTAAAGCATTGATAGTACCACCTTTTGAAAGTCCAGTAATCAAAGCTGTTGCATAACTTGCTGCTAAGTTATAAACATTATAAAGGGCTTGGTTATTCATTTTTATTATTTCATTATCAATTTTAAAACTATAATCATCAATTAATTGGGCCTCAAAATCAGGTTTTGGTCTGTCAAAATCACAAGCACCACATTTGTAATTTCCAATGTTTCCGTAATGAAAATAATTAAAAGTCAAACGTTTATTACATTTGGGGCAATAAACAAGATCCAGATTATTTAAATCACTTTTTTTAGTTGAGTGTTTTGTTTTACTTAATCCATAATAAGTAATTTTTCCTTTATGATTGAGTCCGAATTTGGTTACTAGTGGGTCATCACTATTTAAGATTAAGTGAATATCATCAGTAATTTGATTATTAATATCATCCCATACTATATCATAATGACCATTTCTTGCTAGTTGATCACGTGATAAATTATTGATGATAAAATAATTTGGTTTAATATGATTGATCACTTTTTTGACATATCTTTCATCTACTTCTAAAACTAAAACATCAGTTTTTATTTTACCAAAAGGATTAGAATTGGCAATGAGACAAGTTAAAACACCCCATTCTAAATTTGAACCTTTTGAGTTGTTGGCCACCTTGTATCCNTTTGATTTATACATACTAGTAAGGATACCTGATATAGATGTTTTTCCGGTTGTTCCTGTTATAAAAATAGTTATTTTAGGAAGTTTAAAGTAAGACATGATATTTTTATTAAGTTTGAGAGCAATTTCCCCAGGTAAAACAGATCCCCGACCTATCATATTTAATAATTTTTCCATTATTTTCGTACCTATAATTATTAATGGTTTCATGTTAACACCTCTAGTTAGATTATAACATAAAACAACATATAATTCGATATTTTTAAAAGCAAACAGATAATTTTTTCTAGTTTTGTCGAAACCCCAATTTCTTTTTATAGATGTGATATATTATAGTCGGTGATGATATGTTTAAAACAGAAATAGAATTTTCCAAAAACACTTTATATGTTAATTTAGAAGGTAATGTTAACCGTGATAATTTAATAAAATTAAAAGGAAAAATATATTACATCATCGATGAATATAATGTTTTTGACATAGTCATCAATGTCCAAAATAGTGAATATGTTGATACTATTGCTTTTTATAATTTTCTCGATGAATATGATATAAAATACGGTGGGAACTTAATTGTTGTAGAATAAAAGATAACTCATAAAGGAGTTATCTTTTTAATAAACTTAAATAGGGTGATTATTAT
>JGI24707J26582_10004197_pt1 | contig 10038 bp, 8 predicted proteins | sample BioPla1DNA1_FD_26582 | JGI IMG/M metagenome (IMG submission 26582) | reverse complement strand
GTATCCTTTTGATACTGTGGAGAAGATTTTATCAGCCTCATTAAAGGAAAAAGAAACGACAATTAGATGTAATCAGTTAAAAATTACACCTTTAGAATTAAAGCAGGAATTATCTTCCCAAGGCATGATGGTAAAAGCCAGTGAATATTTGGATTATGCTTTCATAATCAGTAATTTTGATTATCTTGATAATATAGAAGCCTTTAATGAAGGAAAGTTTACTGTACAGGATGTCAGCTCTATGTTGGTTGGCGAAGTGACTGGGCTTAAAGGGAATGATTTTGTTGTTGATGTATGTGCAGCCCCTGGTGGTAAATCCCTTCATGCTGCTGAAAAGGCTGGTAAAATCTCAGCCAGAGATTTAACAGATTATAAAATTAATTTAATTGAGAACAACATTAAGAGGATGGGNATTNAAAATATTGAAACTAAATGCTGGGATGCTACAGAATTGGACGAGAGCTTAATTGAACAGGCTGATGTTGTTATTGCTGACTTACCATGTAGCGGACTGGGCATTATCGGTAAGAAGCCAGATATTAAATATAAAATAACTAAAAAGCAGTTAGAGGAGCTATCTGAGCTTCAAAAGCGAATTTTAAGTGTTGTTATGCAATATGTAAAGGTGGGAGGGGTGCTTGTATATAGTACCTGTACCATTAATCATAGGGAGAATTTGGACAATAGGGATTGGATATTAGAGCAGGGGAATTTTGCTGCTGAAGATTTAGATTCTTATTTACCAAAACAGCTACAGTCTAATGAGACTAAGTCGGGATATCTGCAGTTGTTACAGGGAGTACACAACACAGATGGTTTTTTTATTTCCAAATTTAGAAGGATTAAATAGTTAATCTAGGTCTATTTTAAAGTGCTTAAGATGGAATGATTTGGCAATAATTTAATATAATAAATTTATAGATAGGAAAAAGCTATGATGAACTTAGATATAAAATCATTATACCTAGAAGAATTAACAGAGGAGTTAAAAGGCCATGGAGAACCTGCCTATCGGGCAAAACAGGTTTTCCAGTGGCTGCATAATAAACTAGCTTTAAGCTACGACCATATGACCAATCTTCCAAAGGCCTTAAGGGAAAAATTGCAAGATATTTATCCTCTGATATCCCTTAAAGAAGTGACAAGCCTGCATTCAAAAACTGATGAAACGGTTAAATACCTTTTTAGGTTGCAGGATGATAGGGTTATAGAAAGTGTACTTATGAAATACCATCATGGAAATAGCGTGTGTATCTCATCTCAGGTAGGATGTAAAATGGGATGCAAGTTTTGTGCTTCTACTATAGGTGGAAAAGAAAGAGACTTGCTTCCATCAGAAATGCTTGATCAGGTTTACAGAATTCAATCTCTATCAGGGGAGAGGGTATCCAATGTAGTTGTTATGGGTACCGGGGAACCCTTTGATAATTATGATAATTTAATACGATTTTTAAGGCTTCTTACAGATCCTATGGGACTAAATATTAGTGCAAGGAATCTAACTGTATCTACATGCGGAATACCTGACAGGATCAGGGAGTTTGCAAAGGAGGGTATGCCCATTACATTGGCTTTATCTCTCCATGCACCTAATGACGAAATTAGAAGTCAGTTGATGCCTGTGGCCAGGCAATATAATATAGATGATGTATTGGATGCTTGTAATTATTATTATGAAATGACTGGAAGAAGAATCACTTTTGAATATAGTATGGTTGCTGGTATAAATGACGATGAAAACCATGCAAAGGAGTTGGCTAGCCGAATTAAAGGCATGAATTGTCATGTTAATCTAATACCCGTTAACCCAATAAAAGAGCGGGAATTTAGGCAATCTGATAGTAGAAACATACAGGAATTTAAAAAAATACTTGAAAAATATAGAATAAATGTTACTATTAGAAGAGAAATGGGCGCAGATATTGATGCTGCCTGCGGTCAACTAAGAAAAAGCTATATAGATAATTTAGCGTATAGGAGTTGAGCATTAAGGGAGGTGCAGGCTTGAAAGCATTTTCAATTACAGATGTAGGACAGAGGCGTAATGTTAATCAGGATTACGTTTTCTGTGAAGTAAAACCAATTGGGAATCTGCCAAATCTATTTATTGTTGCTGATGGTATGGGAGGACACAATGCAGGTGATTATGCTTCAAGGTTCTGTGTTGAGTATTTCACACAAAATATAAAGGAAAGTAAAAGTACATTGCCTGTGGCCATGTTTGAAACAGCTTTAAAAGAGACCAATGATTTATTAAGAAATATGGCACAAGAAAAAAAAGAATTTGAGGGGATGGGAACAACCTTTGTTGTTGCTACCATAGTAGATAAAGTTATGTATGTTGCTAATATTGGTGATAGCAGACTTTATATTATTAATGATGAAATTAAACAAATTACAGAGGATCATAGCCTAGTGGAAGCCATGATAAGAACAGGTGAAATCAATAGGGATGAGGCTAGGATACATCCTAATAAAAATATTATTACAAGAGCTTTAGGTGCCCATGATAAGGTAGAAGCAGATTATTTTGAAGTGGATATAAATGATGGAGATATTGTACTTATGTGCTCGGACGGTCTGACCAATATGTTAGAGGACGAGAAAATTGCCGATATTGTCAGAAGTAATTCTGAAGATATTGAGGCGGCTGCTGCTTCATTGGTTTATAATGCAAACCAAAACGGTGGTAAAGATAACATATCCGTTGTATTAATTAAAGTTTGAGAATGAGGTGAGTAATCATGTTAAATCCTGGTATGGTTATCAGCGATCGATATGAGATCGTTGATAAGGTTGGTTCCGGCGGCATGGCAGATGTTTATAAAGCCAAGGACCAAAGGTTAAATAGAAATGTGGCAATTAAAATTTTAAAGCCGGAATATGCTAACGATAAAAACTTTGTGAAAAAATTCAGAGGAGAAGCCCAATCCGCAGCTGGATTATCTCATCCCAATATAGTAAATGTATATGATGTCAGTGATGATGATGGATTACATTATATTGTAATGGAATTAGTAGAAGGAATTACCCTTAAAAGATTCATTGAAAGAAAGGGTAAGCTGGAGATTAAGGAAGCAGTTGGAATAGCTATTCAAATAGCCCAAGGGCTGGAGGCTGCCCATGACAATAATATAATCCATAGGGATATTAAACCGCAAAACATAATTATATCTAAGGAAGGAAAGGTTAAAGTAACGGATTTTGGAATAGCCAAGGCTACCAATTCTAACACCATAACTTCCAATGCCATGGGTTCAGTTCACTATCTATCACCAGAACAAGCCAGGGGTGGTTATAGTGATGAAAAAAGTGATATATATTCTTTAGGTGTTACCCTCTATGAAATGTTATCAGGGAAGGTGCCCTTTGCTGGCGATAATAATGTATCTGTTGCACTTCTTCATATACAGGGAGAAGCAACTCCCCTTAGAGAATTTGATCCTTCAATTCCTATAAGTATAGATAAAATCGTTCAGAAATGTATGCAGAAAAGACCTGAAAGAAGATACCATTCCGCATCGGAGTTGATTTTTGATCTTAAAAAATCATTAACAAATCCTGATGGGGATTTTGTTGAGATTCCTGCATATGTTGCTAACGATTCGCCAACAATCAACATATCTGATGATTTAGATAAAATTAAGAATGGGACATACTTAAATGATGAGACTATTGGCTCCTTAAAGAGTCCAACAGGTCGAGTAATAGTTGATGATGATGAAGATGATGATTTGGATGATGTGGATTCAAAGGTAGAGAAGGTATTTCTTATAGGAAGTATAATAACAGTCATTATTTTAGCAGCTATAATTATATTTTTAGTAGTTCGCTTCCTAATACCATCCAATGGTGATAGACCGCCAATTAAAGAAGATGATGTAACTCCTATACCTACTATATCTGTTACTGAAGCTCCTACTATTACGACTGTTCCTACCTATGCAGTACCAAATTTATTAGGTTATAAGGAGGAAGATGCTAAGGCTAAGCTTCATGAAAAGACTCCAAACCCTAATATCCATATTACGGAAGAATATTCAGATGAATATGAAAAAGGATTGGTTTCAAAACAGTATCCACCAGCTAATACAGTAATAGATGAGGATACGAAAGTGACTCTAACCATCAGTGCTGGTTCAGAACCATTTGAACTGCCAAGTGTTGTTAACTATACTCAACTTCAGGCAGATACTAAATTAGGTACCGACCTTGGGTTAAAGTTAATCCATGATTATGAATATAACGATACTGTAGAAGAGGGCCGTGTTATTAGTACAGATCCTGCTCCCCTGTCTATGGTGGTTAAAGGAGATACTGTAAAAATAGTTATCAGTAATGGACCTAAGATAGAGCAAGTGGAAGTTCCCAATCTTATTGGAATAAGTATTCATACCGCCAAAGGTCTTTTGGAAAATCGTGGACTAGAGTTAGGGGAAGTTGAATATGCTCCGTCAAATAACTATGTAAAAGACCAAATTACTTATCAAAGTTACTCATCAGGGCAAAAGGTTGAAGCGGGTACTAAGGTAAATGTGATAGTTAGCCTTGGACCAGATGATGTGGCTCCTGTTGATGATATACCATCATCTTCTGGTGAAACTAATAATATTTATATAGGTCAGGTGACCATTGATATCAATCCCTTTGAACATTTGGATTTTAGTGAAGGGGAAGTAATCTTGGAGATGGAGCAAAATGGCTGGATGGTTACAATATTTGAGGAATATCTCACCATAGAAGATGAATATCCTTTTAGTGTTACTGGTATAGAGGGTGAGAGCCAAGCAGATGGTATTGTAACTATGTATGTGGATGGAGTACCCTTTGTAATGGAAGGATCAGATAGGCCAAAGACTTGGATAGCAAAATTTGTAGCTTTAGAAGAATAATGCACTCTTTGGAAAGGGCATGGTTTTAGTTTGAGAGGTAAAATAATTAAAGGAATAGCTGGTTTTTATTACGTCCATACTCAGGATAACAGGATTTATGAATGTAAGGCTAAGGGGATTTTTAGAAACCATAAAATTAAGCCTCTAGTTGGAGATAATGTAGAGATCGAAGTTGAGGGGCAACCTCAGGGACAAGGAATAATTACTGAAATCCTACCTAGAAATAATGAATTAATTAGGCCTGCGGTTTCAAATATAGATCAAGCTATGATCATATTTGCGGCTGCAGAGCCTGCTCCAAACCTGAATTTATTGGATCGCTTTCTTGTTATGATGCAGAAGCAGAAGGTTCCAACGATTATATGTTTTAACAAGTCTGATATTGTATCTGATGATGAAATGTCAAAAATGGCAGAAATGTATAGGCAAAGCGGTTATAAGGTGATTTGCACCAGTACGGTTCTAAAGAACGGAATAGGAGAAATACAAGAACTATTAAGAGGAAAAACCACTGTACTGGCAGGACCCTCAGGGGTAGGCAAATCCTCTATTATCAATATAATTCAGCCAGAGGCCAAGATGGAGACTGGGCAAGTCAGTGAAAAGATAAAAAGGGGTAAACACACTACCAGGCATTCTGAATTAATATTCGTGGAGAAAGATACCTATATTATGGACACGCCTGGTTTTAGTTCCCTTTATATTAATGAGATAGATAAGGATGAGCTAAAAGATTATTTTATAGAATTTCATGAATATGATAATGAATGTCGCTTTATAGGTTGTACCCATTTAAATGAACCAGCATGTGCCGTCAAGGAAGCTGTAAAGGACAATAAAATAGGGCGACTGAGATATAACACCTATGTGGAGTTATATGAGGAATTGAAAAGTCAAAAAAGGTACTAGTTAAGAAAGGGCATGGTGTTATAGTGTTAAAATTATCTCCGTCGATATTATCGGCTGATTTTAATATATTAGGAAAACAAATAAAAGAGGTAGAAGAGGCTGGCGCTACCTATCTTCATATTGATGTTATGGATGGGAATTTTGTACCAAGTATCAGTTATGGAATGCCTGTAATAAAGTCAATCAGAAAGAATACAAATTTATTCTTCGATGTACATCTTATGGTTGAAGAACCTGATAGGTTTTTGCAGGATTTTAAAGATGCCGGTGCAGATATGATTACGGTTCATTATGAAGCTAATAAGCATTTGCATAGAACTATCACCCGGATTAAGGAAATGGGATTGAAAGCTGGTGTGGCACTTAATCCCTCCACCCCAGTTAGGGTTCTGGAGTATATTATTGAACAGCTGGACATGGTTCTTATAATGACTGTAAATCCAGGATTTGGTGGTCAATCTTTTATTCCTTTTTCTATAAGAAAAATCCAAGAACTGAAGCAAATGGTTGAAAGATTGGGAATTTCCATTGACATTCAGGTAGATGGAGGTATCTCAACTGCCAATGTCAGAGAGGTTATTGAGGCAGGAGCTAATGTGATTGTGGCAGGAACTTCTGTTTTTAATGGTAATATAAAAAATAATATAGAAGAATTCAACAATATATTTAAGGATTACTAATTAGAGGATGTAACTATGGCAGAAGATGTAAGTAGAAAAAATAAGGTTCTTATTATTACTGGTGGGCATATAGAAGAGGCCCTTCTACAAGATTGCGTATCAAAAGAGCAATATACTAAGATAATAGTTGCAGATCGTGGATTAATAGTTGCAGATCGTATGAATCTTCCACTTGATTTTATTGTGGGAGATTTTGATTCTGTCATGAAATCTACCCTAGCTAAATATGAAGGGATTACACCTATTTTAACCTATCCCACTGAGAAAGACAAAACAGATACAGAACTAGCCATAGATTTAGCTATTTCCATAGGTGCTAAAAGAATTGATATTATAGGTGGAATTGGTACTAGGTTAGATCACACCTTGGCCAACATCCATTTGTTAAAGCAAGCTATGGAGCAGGGAATCGATATAAATATTATTGATTTGAATAATAGAATTTATTTGCGTAATAAGAGCTTTACTATTAAGAAGGCAGAGCAACATGGTGTTTATATTTCATTAATACCTTTTACTGATATGGTTGATGGTTTAACCTTAAAGGGTTTTAAATATCCGCTTTATAACATTACTATGAAGACAGGAACAAGTCTTGGGATTAGCAATGTTTTAATAGAGGATGAAGGTATAGTGGAATTTAAAAATGGAATATTAATTGTAATAGAAGCAAAGGATTAGTAAGAAAAATACTTATTATAATAGTATACTAAGTAAAAAACATTCTAAATAATAAAAAATCAAATATAAAATACAATGTTAAAATAACAAAGCTAACAAGTATATGTATTTGCAAAAAATAAGCTAAAAATTAATACTTAAACTAATTGATTGAGATAAGGAAGGAAGACTAGAGATGAAACTAGGAATCGTAGGTTTACCCAATGTAGGAAAAAGTACACTTTTTAATTCCCTTACTAAAGCAGGAGCTGAATCAGCCAATTATCCCTTTTGTACCATAGATCCCAATATAGGTATTGTTCCAGTACCAGATGAAAGATTGCAGATATTAAGTAATATATATGGTTCAGAAAAAATCTTGCCAGCGGTGATTGAATTTGTAGATATTGCAGGATTGGTAAAAGGTGCTTCTAAGGGTGAGGGACTGGGGAATCAGTTTTTATCCAATATAAGAGAGGTGGATGCAATTGTTCACGTGGTTAGATGTTTTGAAGATAGCAATGTAATCCATGTTGAAGGTTCTGTTGATCCAGCTAGAGATATAGAGACAATTAATCTGGAATTGATATTCTCAGATATTGAGATCTTAGAGAGAAGAATTGCCCGTACCTCCAGAGGGGCTAAGAACGATAAAGCACTTGCTAAAGAATTGGAATTACTGGAAAGATTAAAAAAATGGTTAGAAGATGGTAAGATGGCAAAAACCTTCCAAGCCGATGAGGATGAGTTAGAACTTATTAAGGATTACAATCTCCTAACAGGAAAACCTGTAATTTATGCTGCCAATGTTAGTGAAGAGGATTTGGCTGATGATGGAGAAAACAATGATCTGGTTCAAAAAGTGCGTTCCATAGCTAATGAAGAAGGTTCTGAAGTATTTGTTATATGTGCCCAGATTGAGCAAGAGATAGCCGAATTGGATGATGATGAGAGAAAAATGTTCCTGGAGGAACTGGGCTTAAAAGAATCTGGACTGGAGAAACTTATTCGTGCCAGCTATCGTCTACTTGGCTTAATCAGTTATCTAACTGCAGGTCCTAAGGAAACTAGGGCATGGACTATTAAGATTGGAACTAAGGCTCCTCAAGCAGCCGGTAAGATTCACAGCGATTTTGAGAGAGGTTTTATTCGAGCAGAGGTAGTAAGTTATGATAATATAGTTGAATGCGGTAGTTATAACGGAGCCAAGGAGAAGGGATTGGTTCGCTCCGAGGGTAAGGATTATGTGGTCCAAGATGGCGATGTAATTCTCTTCCGTTTTAATGTATAATTAAAGGTATTATATAGTTTCTCATAAATATAGTATGTATATTTCTTGTAAAATCAATATGAAGATATATACATACAGATTTGAAAGAGGTGAACTGTTTTGCAGATGTTGTTGAGTACCAATATAAGATTTCCAAATTTAGGCATAGAACTCAAGAATGTACCATCTGGAATAGATGTATTTGGATTTTGGATAGCTTTCTATGGAATGATTATAGGGCTGGGAATGTTGTGTGGATGGCTTATTGCTCAATGGATGGCTAAAAGAACCAGCCAGGATCCAGAGATATATCTTGACTTTGCCTTGGTAGCAATTATTGTTTCAGTGATTGGAGCCAGACTTTATTATGTGGTATTTGCTTTGGATGAGTTTATTAATGACCCCATACAGATATTTAATACCAGAAGTGGAGGCTTAGCTATCTACGGTGGTATTATAGGTGGGGTATTATCGGCAGTGATATATGCTAAAGTAAAGAAATATTCCTTTTGGCTTCTTGCTGATACCGCTAGTATAGGTTTGCTAACGGGACAGATTATAGGTAGATGGGGAAATTTCTTTAACCGTGAAGCTTTTGGGAAGTATACCAACGGATTATTTGCCATGCAACTGGACATTAGGGATGTAGCCTATGACTTTAGAAATACCATAGTGAATCTGCAAAATAAATATGAGGGTAAACCTGACGCCTTAGCCCGTATTTTGGAGATAAGGGAGAATACAGTACTAGTTGATGGGGTTGAATATATCCAAGTCCATCCTACATTTTTATATGAATCTGTATGGAATTTAATATTATTATTAATCCTAATAGTCTATACAAAACGAAAGAGATTTGATGGAGAGATAGTCCTACTATATCTGATGGGATATGCCTTGGGACGGGTGTGGATAGAGGGATTAAGGACTGATCAGCTTTTCCTATGGAATACTCCCATAGCAGTATCTCAATTATTATCTGCAATTATTGTTATAGTTTGCCTCATTTTATTAGTCTGGAAAAAACGAAAATCATAGGTGGGAATTATATATCAAAGGCTAAGATATAAAGTGGGACTTAATTGCTATAATATTACAAAACCTACATATTGTCACATTTTGATTAAATTTAATATTTAACACAATATGTTGTGGTAATATAAAACGAAAGCACAGATTTCCTTGTTTTATGGGGAATTCTGTGCTTTATTTTTTCCTTTTCATACTTGATAAAATCCCAAACATATAATAAAATATAGGCATAAGTGGAGCGAAGTGGTGGGAAGTGGTGAGATTTTCACTAAAAGTGGGACTCGCATCATAATTTGCAAAGTCTAAAGAAGGTGCGTTGCCAATGTTTATGGGTGAATTCGATCATACGATCGATGCAAAAGGAAGAATAATCATACCGGCAAAATTTAGGGAAGACCTGGGCGAACAATTTGTTCTGACCTTAGGTTTAGACGGTTGTCTTTTTGCATACCCTAATGATGAATGGCAAGTATTTATAGAAAAACTCAAAACTCTTCCAGGTACTAAGGAAGCTAGGAAATTACAACGTTATTTTATGGCAGGTGCGGCTGCATGTGAAATTGATAAACAGGGAAGAATATTAATACCTGCAAAG
>JGI24707J26582_10004192_pt1 | contig 10046 bp, 10 predicted proteins | sample BioPla1DNA1_FD_26582 | JGI IMG/M metagenome (IMG submission 26582) | reverse complement strand
CCACTCTGGTTTCCCCACAAGAAATGCCATCCTTGTTCAACTGAGCTGTTACCCTCCGTACACCATAGATTTTATGGCTTTCCTTGTGTACTCTTTTGATTTCCTTTAGTAACTTTTTATCTTCTTTTTCCTTATCACTTTCTGGTCTGTTTACCCAGTCATAATATCCGCTTCCTGATAGTTCTAAAACCTTACACATCTTCTGCACAGAAAACTCGAAGCGGTGGTCATGTACAAATTGATACCTTAGTTCTCTGGCTTTGTGAAGATGCGGACTGCTTTTTTTAATATGGCATTTTCCTCCCGGAGATCATCTAATTCTTTCTTCATTTTTCTAATCTCAGCATCTTCAGGCTTCAAATTACCATTACCAGGGAAAGCATCCTTACCGTGGTCTTTAAATTCGTTAACCCACCTATACAACGTATTTACATGAATACCTACATCTTCAGCTATTGCAGATGCACTTTTACCTTCCTCACATATCATACTTACAAGACTTTGTTTAAATTCTTTAGTATACCTCTTCCTCTTTTTTGCCAACCGTTCCACGCCCTTTCTTGGTATTATTATACCAACTTAACTGCGTGTCCGGCAAACCGGGTACAGGTCATTATACAGAATATTATTTTTTGCACATACAAGATGAAAGGCTATATTCTCATCTTCATCAAGAACAATATCCTTGCGTAAGTTAAACCTTTTAAAAAAATTATTATACCGCAATTCTAATACTAGCTGATAGAGTGGATCCTTTGTGTTAATATATCTGGTTTATTTTTCATATTCTCTTCAAGATTCTGCTCATCATATTCCCCATCTGGAAAAAGGGTTATGTCAGTTTTATAGCCTAATTTTTCTCCGGCAACTCTTACATATTCAAGAAAAGTTCCTTGAGTAATCATAGTCTGCCTAGCATATGGATCTACTTCTTTTGTTAAACGTTTGCTATCTATAAATAAATAAAAAACATTTTTATCGGCATCTAATTTAATCTTCCACGGCTGCATATTATGACCGTTTGCTGCTAGAATCCCGTGTGCTGCAAGCTTAATTCTTTAATCATCAAATCTATCTGAATAAGATTTCTGCCATGGCTCTAAATAATTGGACTTTAAAAAAACACCACTTGCTATAAATACAATAATTACAGCAGCCAATAATATACTTGTAAGACCTAAAATCATGATTTTTACTCCTTTCCTCCTCTTCGCCTTCATATTACCTGAATATAAAACATTATAAAAATGTGACATTAAATTATATTTGTCTCTTACATTATTCTTGGACATAAAATCCCCGCCTTATCTTAAAGACAACATACACAACAACACGATAAATAAACAATAATTCTCAACTTGATTTATGTAATCCCTGTTAGAAGCCTCTTTTAGTTAACCAATCCAGCAACAGCTCTTCTCTTTTCCTATCCTCGCTCCCGTTCTCATTATATTTACCAATAATGAATTCTGCCTCTATCCTGCCATCGGTTAGGAAGATGACTCTGTCTGCCCTGGCAGCTACCTTGACATCATGGGTTACCAATAAGATTGTAGTCCCCTCTCGATTAACTGCATTGAGAATATTCATAACCTCAATACTTGCTGCTGAGTTGAGTGCTCCGGTCGGTTCATCACAAAACAGAATCATTGGCTGATTGATCAAAGCCCGGCAGATGGCTGCACGTTGAAGCTGTCCCCCAGAGACCCTAGTAATATCATGATTGCCGACCTTGTCTATTCCCAGCTTCATCATCAGCGCATCGGCGTCTTTTGATACCTCTGTCTTTGATTTCAAAGCCGCCTTATAAGCCGGAAGGATAATGTTGTCTCTGATACTTAAGTTTTTCAGCAGATGGGAATGCTGAAATACAAAACCCATTCTGGTAAGTCTGAGATGGCTCATCTCTTTATCGTTCAGGTCCGAGATATCCTTTCCGCAAAAATAGACTCTCCCTGATGACTTCTGGTCCATCCCGCTTATGTTGTATAACAGAGTTGATTTGCCCGAGCCTGATTGCCCCATGATGGCAACAAACTCACCTTTCTCAACCTTTAAATCTATATCCTTCAACACACTGATCTTCTCTTCCTTGCTGACCGCATAGTGTTTACACAGTCCCTGTGCTTCCAATATAGCTTCCATTGTCAATTCCTCCTGTATGGGATGATTTATTCCTGTATCATTCGAACAATGTTATATCGTTTCACTGCCACCGAACAAACCCATGCTGCCGATATTGCTGAAATAATGACCATAGCGGGATAAAGCAGATACACCTCCATCGGCCGGATCGCAAAGTCGATCACGCTGACTCCGAATCCGGCTGCTGATAGGAGCGCACCAACCATGGCTTCTCCCAAAGTATTTGAAATCAGAAGCCCGGTCAGAATACCGATTACCGCTACGATACCGGTCTTGGCTATGTATTGCAGTCGGATATCCGACACCGAGAACCCTATCGCTTTCATATTCGCAATCTGTCCATACTCACGTGCCGTGTTCAGCTTGAGGAACAATACTGTGATAAGCAAGGTAATGAATATCGCTACTACGATGACTGCAACGACTGCCTGGGATAACGGATCAATGACCATGTCAAAGGTTTGAGCTAAATAATCCTCCACGGGAATAACCTTCGCATAGGGCAGTTTTTCTGCTAATTCCGAAGCCTTTACATCCGGTAATACCCCATCAACTGTATTGATAAAATAGGTATATTTAATGACATCCTCCTGTGCATACCGATAAATCATCTTCGCTGTATAGCCGCCATTAGTGACATCCTGGTAGATCCCACAGACGAGATATATCGTCTCATTACCTGCGATCCCCAGCTTCAGGATATCGCCGACTTCAACCGAATACTTCCTGGCGTTCATTGTCGACAGTGCAATCTCTCCTGCTTTCTCCGGTCCTCTTCCTTTAAGATAGGATAACTTGAAATCTGAGTAATCCCCACACTCGATCTGTATATCTTCCCAGCCTTCCTCGCCGAATACTTCAAATCGGCAGCTCGCATATGTCTTAAAGCTTCTAATCTCCTTATCCGACGCAAGCCGCTTTATGATCTCTTCATGCTTTTGGTTTAAATCCTTTACGAACTGAAGATCAATCCGTATATCACTGATTGCAGATCCCATATAAGTGGCAAACTCCGGCGAACGAAAAGTGTTATATAAATTCACCGGTATAATCATGATGCATATCGCCAGAGCATTCACCACCAGCAGAAGAAACCACGCTTTGGAATGGATGACTAATTCCCGGATGCTGAGAGACAGATTAACGGGTAATATTCTGTTCCTTTCCAGTGGAAGGATATTTCTCTTAACTGTTTTCATGGGCTTATGCCTACTTGTGCCCGCATCCTGGTTAATCAAAGCCTGAACCACCGTAATATGTTCTATTCTTCTCAATACCCGCTTGCAAAAATAAAGAATGATCATATGAACAAAGGCCACTGCTGCCATCGACAGGATGATATCCAGAAATGCCAGACCCCGCTCCCCATAATTGAGAGCCATGTCGGCTGTAAGCCAACTGCTGCATAAAATGACCGCAACAAAGCCTAAAGAGCATCCGCTTGCTGAAAGAATGCCATATTTCGAATGGTATAGCTTCTGTATGTCCTGATGGGAGAACCCTATAGCTTTCATTGTGCCGATCTCCCGAATCTCATCTTCTATCGTTGCCAAGATTGTAAACCGCAGATTGATAATTGCTATGAAAATCAAAAGAAAGCTGACCAATATGAAAATGATTGCCTTCATCCCTTCTCCTATGGCATTCACCATCCTGATAAGAGAATAGGTAACGGCTGTGCCGTTATTGGGCAATCCGGATTCCTCGTACAGCCTTTGAAAGCTGTTTACCTGATCTGTATCCGTTAGCAAGAACTCTATCAGATACTCCAGCCTGCCGATATGACTTTTTATCATCAAGAAATCTTCGTCACTGACCAGAAATCTTGTAGAGGACGCCAGAGAAGACGCCATTTGTGCGTCACGGATAAAACCCGTAATTGCAAATTCCTTAAAAAAAGAGCCATCAGACAGGATGAGCCGGTCTCCAACCTCCAGGTCGTAACTCTTCATATATTTGATAGGCACTGCTATCTCTCCGGGCAATACCTGAATAATCTCGTTGTTTAGATTAAGAAGGTAGTCAAAATGCTTATTCTGAATAACGAAGCCGTTATCCATCATGCTGTCCGACAAGGTAACCCGTTCTGTTTTTCCCCCTCTTTCTCTTACAAAGCAGATGCTTGCCCCATCGATATTCACCATTTCTGAGGTCTGCTGTGCCGTAACATAATCGATGCTGTCGGCGAAGGCATCAATCTCAGCCTGATTGATCGCACCGGTATGCATCTGCATGAAATGAGGCGGTTTTGCAATCTTAAAAAGGCCGTCAATGGCACCAAAGGAATTCATTATGATGATGCTTCCCGATGCCATCAGAAAAGCCGACAGAAAAATGAACAGCCATTGTGTGATATTGATTGCTTTATTCCGGGTGAAATCCTTCCTTATCATTGATCCTGTCATAGACATACCTTTCACGCTCCCNTTTTAGCAGACTGCTTCTGAGGCATTTGTTTGTGTTCACTATATCGGGTGTTCACTGCAGGCTCCATCCCTTGAATGATCTTCACGCTCCGCATGAAAAAACCCAGAAGGGCAACGAGTACACCGGAAATCACCAACATGAAGCCGATTCCCCGACCCGGTCCAACCCCGATCAATCTGCCTGTGCTTCCGGATAGCAAGCCACCCTCAATAAGCATAGGATTGAAGATGTTATCGGCCAGTATTCCGGCGCAGGCATAAGCCAGTATATATCCTATCTGTGACAATATACTGATCAGACCCCATGCTCTGCCTTGCAATTCATTCGGAATTCTGCATCTTACCATCACATCTGCGCTTGTATTGATGTATGGCAGTGTACAAAAAAACAGGAACCCGGCTGCAGTAATCAGGATAAGGTTGATTGTAGTGCCGAGAAATGCCATAAATACACCCGCAAGCGTAAAGCCGGTTGCCATCGTTGATGCATAACGCTTCAAAGGCCGGATCCCGATGATGAAGCTTCCCAGCAACATACCGGTAGCGCTGATGGTTTCAACCATACCCAATGCTTTCGAGTTCGAAAAAGAAAGTATCATAGGAGATATTAATGTCTGCAGAAGGCCAAGATAGAAGGTTGATACCGAGATCAGAACAACAATTGCCAATACACCCCGGTCACCCGTCACCACATCCCATCCTTCTTTCATATCTTTGAGCAGCAGCTGCAGCTTTTCTTTCTGTTTGGTTTCTGCAGGCAAACTCTTTCTGATAAAAGCAACGATGATTACAGTTGTGATGATGGTTGATATATCTATGATTAAAATGGTTCCGACATCGGTTATGCTCAACAACAGCCCACCGAGCACCGGAGATAAAAGATATTTCGATGAGGCTGCCAGCTGCATGAGGCTGCTTGCTTTGGAAAACTCCTCAGGGGTTAGCAGGTCCGTTATGGTGGCTTTGTAGGCCGGTTCCAGGAGAGCTACAAATACCGCGCTGATGGTTACCCCAATATAGATTTGCAGGGTTCCCAGCCCTCCAGTCTGGAAGCAGATCAGCATATAGACCAAACCGAATGCGGAAAACAAATCCCCGCAAATCATCATTAGCCTTCGGTCATATCGGTCTGCCAGTACTCCACCCACCGGATTAAGCATGATTGTCGGAAGAAAAGCAAATAGTGTGGTAAGTGATACAGCTGCTGCGCTGCCCGTTGTCTGAAACACATAAACACCCAGTGCAAAGGCTGTGAGTCCGCTCCCTATGCTGGATATGAACTCACCGAGCCATATAACTAAAAACTTGCTAAAATTATTACTCTTCTCAGCCATCCTGTCTACCAAGTCCTCACATTCTCTCAGTCAATTCTTGCAATCCGGATGTAAATCTCCCCTTTTTGGCACCAAGCAGGGTTTCCAAGGAATAGAACAATGCCTGTATCAGTCGCTGTTGCTCCTCCTGTGAGAAGGAAAACATACTTTCATCGGTCAGCGTAAAAGCGGCTGCAAGCATAATCTGAATGGTCTGCTCCGGAAAAGGTGTTGCAAAATCACCGGCTTCAATACCTTCTTGAACAATATCCTTCATGATGGGTGTCAGCCCCATGACAATTCCGGCGATTGACTTTTGATGCATCAGCGCATTTTCCGGCTTATGAAGCTCTTGGATGACCTCGCTTTTAGGGCTCCCCATCCGTAAACCAATTATAACTTGCAGCAGTTTCTCAGCAGGGGATAGCTCCGCTCGATTCTTCACAGCCTCTGCCATTTCAAGCGCAATCTCCAAATACCGGTCAATGATGGCATCCAGAACCTCCTCTTTTGATTTGAAGTAATAGTAGAAGGTACCCTTGGCGATATTGACTTCACGAAGGATATCATTGACCGTGGTATTGTTATATCCTCTTTCTTCGAATAAACCTGCTGCTTTATCTAATATTTCGTTTCGCCTTACATCGTGCTCTTTTGAAATCCTCATATGCTCACCCCAAGCTTATAGCTCCTGTATATAAAAAATAATAGACAGACCGTCGGTCTATTATCAATTATATTGAATTTTATCAAGGATGTCAAGGGGACGGTTTTGTGTCCAGAAATGAAGAGTAAATTAAATTCTTCTTAACTTTAGTGCTCAGTTATATATTACATAAATACAATAATTTAACATATGCTTTATTTCTTTTTTTGCTAAAAGGTTAATCCAAAAACATAAAATTTTTGTTTTAAATTGTGCCATAAATTCGAAAAAAGCCTTTTCTTTATATCACATCCTTGCTATAATAATTACATCAGGCGAACCTGACTTGTGTTGGTTTCGCTATTTGTAGGATGTCCTCGTCTGTTAATCTGCGTGTGCGAATCGCTTCTAACAGTTTCGAGGATATTTCTTTTGCTGTTTTTTTCACTAATCGAAATATACTCAAACCGTTCTCAAACAATTGCACCAGTATGTCCGCAATTTGTGTTAACAGGTAATGATTCTTCATTGCATTATAGTTATGGTTGTTTGCATGTTCAATGTGGTATCGAATATTTTTTTGCGTGTTAAATCCCTGATTTTCAATTTTCCACCTGCTCCTACCTACAGCAAGCATGGCACTAGCATTTCTTTCCGTAATCCGGTTACTTGTAATAAACAGATATCTTCTTTTTTCCCCTCTTTTATCTTCTACTGTTCCTTCAAAAACATTTACCTTTCGATTATTATATGGGATTTCATTTACCCAACTCACTTCTTCGTCTTCACATCTGCCTTCTATGGCCTTGATTTTGGTATATTCATCAGCAATACTTTTTATCCGACCTTCTTTGAACCGGAATAAATACTTCCACTTGTACTCATCACATAATTTGAAAACAGGTTCTGCTGCATATATACTGTCGCCAAGAATACAAATCGGAAGTCGGGGATATATCCGCTTTATTTTCTCTGCCAATCGGTAGAATGCTTTTAGTTCGCAGTCCTGTTTCGTAACATCCTCTGACTCATTTTCAATAAACTCCGTTCCAATACTTAAAACCATATCACCCACTACAAGTTTGGCTTCAAGAACATGATGCATATATATTGTTTTGCTTTCTCCTGTTTCTTCATTGGTAAGTTTTCTCCTAAGACAGTGTTCGCAATGCTTTTCGTCAAATTTAAACAACCCGGTTCCATCAAAAATAACTCCCCAATACTTCCCATTCATTCTATAGCCCTCAAAACATCTTTTCTTTAACAACTCTTTTATCATGTATGTCCGGATCTTTTCCAACTCTTCTGGGGGCAGTTCCTCTAAAAAATTATTTATTGTAAATGTCAACATCAAAATGCGTTTTTATTCCGACATGAAAATGTAGTTTTTCACCGACCGGCTTTCTGCTCATCCCCATCAAGCAGTTCATAGTAATCCTTTGTTCTATATGATGGGCCAACCATTTTTATTACATGGGCATGGTGCAATAGTCTGTCAAGAATGGCATTGGCCAGCATTGCATCAGAAAATACCTCACCCCATTTACTGAACGGTTGATTTGTTGTAATGATAGTTGATGTATGTTCATACCTTTTGGCTATGAGCTGAAAGAAAAGATTCGCTCCGGTTTTATCGATAGGAAGATATCCTATTTCATCGATAATGAGAAGCTTATACTTTGCAAAGTGTTTAAGCCTGGCTTCAAGGCGATTCTCATCATAAGCCTTCCTAAGAGTCTGAATAAGGTCGTGGCATGTAATGAAGTAAGTTATGTTTCTATGCTGCGCTGCCTCAATGCCTAAGGCAGTAGCAAGATGAGTTTTTCCTGTTCCCGGGGTTCCAAAGAACAGAATGTTTTCCGCATGTTCCAGGAATCTTAGTGTTGCCAGATCCTTTATTTCAGCCTTGTTTACAGAGGGCTGATAAGTATAGTCATAATCATCAAGGGTTTTGACATATGGAAAGTGCGACACACTTACCTGTATCTGTGCGGTTCGTTTATTTCGAAGTTTTATTTCTCTGTCAGTGATATTTATCAAAGCATCCTGGACGCTTATACCTTCCTTTGATACCTTTGAAAGATAATCTGACATATAGGGCTCTACATCCGTAAAACCCAGTTCATCTAAGTTGTTAATAAGATTTGCATACATAATTATAGCCCTCCTATGCATCTGTCCATGTTTAACAGATTGTTTTTAACAAAGTCGAGAATCTCAGCATCAGAGCGGCCCTTCATGGCATCACTTCTAAGGATGTCGCAGGCAGTGTCCACAGTATAGTTATATTTCCGATTAGTTACTGCGTGACACACTACAAGTTGCTTGTTATAATAAATGCTGAGAGTATCGTTATCTTCTTTGGTAACGGTCATTCTTTCGCCTATGTAACGCGTAGGCACAGAGTATTTTCGGCCTTCATACTTAATCATGGATTCTCTGTTAACGGGATATGTTTTTTCTTCTTGGCGGGAGATATAACTATTTAACAGTTCCATATGAGGAAGAGGCAGAAGATACTCTTTTTCTTTTTTAAAGAGTTCATCAGGTATATCATCACATCCCTGAGATATCTCCTGATTAATGTCTGCCAAGAACTCGTTTGAGATAGCTATCAGGTCATCCCAGGTATCGAATTCTTCATTATAAGCCTTTAGGCGATTCATAAGCTTAGCCAAAGCCTCCGCTTTACCTTTCGTCTGAGGTCTGTATGGCCGGCAGGCTACAGGGATGAACCCCATATCCTTTGCAAATGGCTCAAAGCGGTCGTTAAAGACGGTTTGTGCAAAAGAGCTCTTAGCATGATTAACAACCGTCTTCATGTTGTCAAATAGGATTTCATGGGGAAGTCCGCCATAAAACTTGAAGGCCTCTATCATACATTGAAACAGGGTTTCCTGGCTTCTGTCAGAAGTAATCATAATAAACTTCTTTCGGGAGAAGCCCATTACCATAAGAAAGATATTTACTTTATACGCCTGACCTATCCGGTTAACTAATGTCATGTCTTCCTTCCAGTCAACCTGAGCCTGCAGTCCCGGATTGGTTTCAAATCGTATTGTTGCTTTCTTGGTCTCGGTATCCTTATGATGTTTAACGAAATCAGCGACAATACTGTATTTGCCTGAATAGCCTCGTTTGCGGATAAATTTATATACTGCCATCGCTGTGCAGCCGTAGATATCAACTTTATTGATTATAGTAGCCTTATAATCATCCAGTTTGGAATAATAAACGCGTGAACTTTGCTTTGGAATCAGTTCGCCAGACTGAATTTTTAAATATCTGTCAATGGTTCGTGGATCGCAGTCATAGCGGCGAGCTAATTCTGCTTTGTTAAACAATGAAATATCCTCCTTTGCTAAGAATGCAATAGTGTCTTTGATGTCGTCTCGCATGCGGGGTACCTCCGAAATAAGATAACATCATTATAAAAGAAAAAAACACCATCAAAAATGTATAAATTCCTACATTTCCATGTCGGAATTTCATTACATTCTGATGGTATCATTTACA
>JGI24707J26582_10004190_pt1 | contig 10050 bp, 6 predicted proteins | sample BioPla1DNA1_FD_26582 | JGI IMG/M metagenome (IMG submission 26582) | reverse complement strand
CCGCCAATGTCTGTACGTGTCTTTTCAGCACGATTAAGACCGTAAGGAGTGAGCTTATCTACTTCGATAGTTTTGTCAATGCATGGATTAAGTGTTAGCGTCATCATCTGAATTTATTTCCTTACTTTTTTCTGAAATCTTATCTAACTGCTTTATTTTAAATAATATTTTATCTGAAAACAGCAGAATTATTAAAAACACCACACCAGCAAAGCTCATAGCTAAGCCAACTGCCAGCCCATCGGGGAAGAATTTCAGCTCGATAGTATGTTCACCCTTGCTTAATGGAATAGCAATAACTGATTCATCAAGTATGCTGAGATATTCTTGCTTTTCACCATCTACATATACAGTCCAGCCCTGTTGTGAAGGAATAGTTGAAAACAGCAGGCTTTCCTCTTTTGCATTTGCATTGATTTTAAGGCTTGTCCCGGAGAGCTTTTCGACTTGAGTAGCAGAATTATTTTCTTGTATTTTTGCTACAAGCTCGTTTAACAGCTGTTCATCAAGATAATAGAAATAAGCATTTCTTATATATAAATCATCCTTTGTAAGAGTGAGAATAACATCAATACTTTCATCTTTTTCAAATTCTCCCAATGCTTTAATATTATAATCCTCATATTCATAATAATTTCCTGCCCATTCCGTATTGACCCAAACATTCAGGCGACGTTCGTAGGCGGTGTCAAGATACATATATACGCCTGCATCTGCAGGGGCAATAAGATTATATTCAATTTGTGCGTTTTCTCCTGATACCTCTACCTTGTAGCTATCATGGTTATCAGTGGTTCTGCCTGCAATGACATTTTCATAAGTTGGATATGCACCATCAATTTTTTTGAATACTTCATAATAATTGCCATCGCCGATTATTGCGGAAATCAAGGCATTTTGATTATCAAATGGATTAGTATCTGAAAGNGTAATGTCAGCTACTTCTTCACTGGATAAATAAAGCATNGGAAGTGCATTTAAATTTTTATATGCTGTTATTGTTTCATTTGCATTATCTTTTATATCATAAATTGATTCGTATTCCGAGGTTATATGCTTTTTGTCATCTTTAGCCAAAACATATTTTACACCGAATAAATCATCAGTTAAAGGAGTTGCGCCATCATATCTTGAATAGTGAGAGCGTGAGGTATAGCCAAAATATTTTAGAAAGCTTATAGCCTTTGAATTAAGTGTGCTTGAGCTATGGCTCATTCCATAAAGGCGTAGTGCCATAGGGTCATTTACCGTTCTGTGAAAGGTTTTTTCAGCACGGAAGAAGCTTTCATCATTTTCATAGATTTTATCAATGATTTTCCTAGTAGGCTGTATAAAGTCATTGTATGAAGGGCGTGTGGAATACACTATATCAGCATCCATTTTGTCAAGAGTATAGCTTGTGTTATAAAAAGCCTCAATACTCACTATCATTATTAGGGAAAAAGCGATTGAGCCTTCAATTTTTGAGTTTTTTACCCAATAAAGCATCAGTGCAAAAACAAAAGCAATCAGAACAGCGGGAAGTAAAACAGTAGGTCCATCGAGCTTATCGTTTTCCAAGGTATCTGCATATAAGGAGAATAGGACAATAANNCCTAAAGCACCAAAAATCATTTTGTTTGTTATGTTTTTTAAGTTTTCAAATACCTGTGCCGCCATTATTACCATTAAAAAAGAAATAACAAAGGAATAACGATAGGGAAGCCAGTTTGGCATTTGTCCGCCATGCCATATCATATCAATAGGGCGAATATACATGAAAATAGTCATTAATGCTAATAGCGATACCGAGCCTATTTTTTCATGAGTAGAGATGTTTTTGTGGGCAACATACATTATTACCAGTATTAATGCCAATGTGCCTGTGTATACAAAGGGATAGCCCTCCATTCTTACAGTGTCATATGAGTTTGGCAAAAGCTTTCCGAATGTTTCTAGTATATTGAAGTTTTTAGCAAGGGAATAATCAGGCTCAGAAAATTCAAACTTTCCTAGGGATAGAGATTTTACAACAGGAACAAGCATAAAAGCTGAAAGAAGCACAGAAATCAAGCCAGAAGCAGCGAATAGCCCCGACCTTTTCAAAAAGAAGTTTTTTTCTACTGATTTATTCATCTTAAAGCATATGTAATAAACATAATATATTATTGCAAAAATGCCCATCATATAGCCGATATAAAAGTTAGTAACAAATACATATACCAGAGAAAATATCAGCATCTTGTACTTGCCTTTTTCACACAGAGATTCAATCGCCCATGCTATAATGGGGAGGAAAATGACACTGTCAAGCCACATAGGATTCATTGTTTGAACAACGAAATAAGAATTAAGAGCATAGGAAATGGCGAAAATTATTACGGTTGTTTTTGCATAGCCTTTCTTTTTATCTAGATAAAGTCCCATTGCAAGACCGCAGGCACCAGCCTTTGCAAGCATCATTGTTAAAAGTCCTTCAGTGATCATTTCACGAGGGAACATATATAAAAGCAGCATAAAGGGGCTTGCAAGATAGTATCCAATAATGCCCATCATTTCTCCTGAAAGATTACGGCTCCAAGAGTAGAAAATGCTCTCCTTTCCAGCAAATACATCATGCATATAATCGTAATAATAAATATACTGTGCATTTAAATCAAGTGAAAGCAAGGAATTTTCCCCAAAGGGATATACTTCAAACATCATATAGGCAATAAACAGTATCCCCATAGGAAGAATGAAGCTTGCATACAGATGATAATTCCTTTTTAGATGGTCTGAAATTTTTTGATATAAAGTTTTTTTAGGGGGAGTGATTTTTTCTTCAGGAAGCATGATTTCCTCAATATTATCGAAGTTTTCCACTTACATTTTCCTCCTTTTGCTTTTTTACAGTAGTCATTTTTGATATTATATATCTAGGTCTAAACTTTATTTCCTCATAAATTTTAGAAAGATAAAATCCGATTACACCCAGACCTATCATAATAATGCTGCCTATTATTAGTAAAAGTAAAATTACAGTAGAAAAGCCCTCAAGTGCTTGCCCTGAAAAGAAGTTTATTAATGTGTGTATGCCTAAGCCTACGCTGAAAACCATAAANATTAAACCCATAACAGTCATAAAGTGCATTGGCATATTTGTAAAAGAAGTAATGGATTTAACAGCAAAGACAAAAAGCTTTTTGAAATTCCATTTTGTAGTACCATTTGCACGGGGAGCAACCTCAAATTCTACCTTTACTGTTTCAAAACCAACCCAGCTTGACAAGGCTCTGAAAAAGGTAATTCTCTCGGGCATTGTATTAATAGCGTCAACAACAGCTCTGTCCATCAGCTTATAATCACTGGCATTTTTTAAATCGATACCCGAGGACGACTGAAGCATTTTATAAAAGCTTTTTGCAAATAATTTATATAAAAGACTTTCCTTACCTCTGCTTGATTTCACAGCTTCAACAACTTTTGCACCGTTTTCCCAGAGTCTATACATTTGTATTAATAACTCAGGAGGATGCTGCAAATCGCAATCGATTACAGCGACACAATCACCCTTTGCGTTTGACAGACCTGCAAAAATAGCACCTTCCTTTCCAAAGTTTCTGGAAAATTTCAATCCCTTGATTTTTTCAGTGCATATAGATTCAATAAGTTCCCATGTTTTATCGATTGAACCATCGTCAATAAATAAAATTTCAAAATCGATTTTTTCGTTGTTAAGGATATTAGAAATAACCTTAGTTGTATTTTGGATATTATCTTGTTCGTTGTATGCTGGTATTACAACTGAGAGCATAATTCCTCCTTAAAGCTATTCGTTATTTAGAAGTTTCTGTGTTTTCCATTATAAAAATTTCGCCTTTTNTTGTAGTAATCTTTATATTTTTATTACAGTTAGGGTCGAATAATTTAAAATCATGAAAATAAGTTTCTTCATCAAGAAAAAAAGTATTTACTTTACCTTCGTTAAGCTTGAAATCCACATTATAAAAATCAATTTTGGGGATAAATATTTTGCTGATTCCTGAATTTGTATTAACAGTAAGATTGTCAAAATCAGTAAGCTCAGCGTAAATCTTCCCACCAGTGGTGACTAAAACAACATCGCCATAAGTGTTTTTAAGTGTGATATTTCCATTTTTTGAGGAAAAGTCAAAGGTTTCTGATTTAATATCATTTATATTTATATTTCCTGAAGAATTGATTACTCTTATGTAATTATAATCCTTTTGAGGGAGGTATATATTAATGTACTTTTCCTTTTTATCGAATAAAAGAACAGGAATGTTAATTGCGTTTTTTTGCGTGATTTTGAGTATGTTTTCTGATTTTTCTATTCCTAAATCAGTATCTGAAAAGTATTCCACCATTATTTCTTGTGAAGTATTGGGAAATATGTTTACACTAAAATCAAGCACAGAAACATCTATATAAGAATAAGTGCTAAAAGTTAAACTTTTTGTTTCATATTTAATTTTAAAATTATTTTCGGTGAAAAAATAAACGCAAATAGTAATTATTGAAAACAAAGCAAAAAAAATTAATGATACTTTTAATATAGCATTTACTCTTTTCATTTAAACACCCTTGTTTTTGATAAGCAACTTTGATTTTTTCTTTAATTGATTAAGATGAAATGTAGTAAAAAAATTTCCTTTTATAAACAAGCATAACAATGAAATACCCAGAAAAATCAAGCTTACACCGGAAAATATCAGTACAAGTGGAGAGAAGCTTGATACAAAGGTAAAACTAGTAGGCAGTAGCATAAAAATGCCTGATGCAAAGGCGAAAATTCCCACTCCCAAACAAACAGCACTTAAAGTAAAAAGCAATATTGTTATAACAATCATAATGCAACCCTTTAAAAGGGAAAATATAGTATCGACAAGATTTTTTAATGAAACATAGTTTTTCATAATATAAACCGATAAAACGCCGCTATCCTGTGGGAGAACGGCGTTAAGCATATTTTAAAATTGAGTGTAGGCAGAAATTAATCCTCGTTTTTTTCTTTTTCAAGTGGATGAGAAAGGCAAACTAATGCCTTTTCCAGTCTATGCTCCTTGATTTCCAAAACCTTAACTGAAAGTCCGAAAACCTCAAGCTCAGGAGTACTTCCATCATCAGGAACAGTACCTAATTCACCGAAAACCATGCCTCCGAATGTATCATAATCTTTGGTGGGTAAAGTGATATTAAGTGTATCACTAAGCTGGTCGAGAGTAATTGAGCCATGCACCTTCCAAGTGGTGGAATCAATAGGAGTAATTAAAGGCTCTTCCTTAGGGATTGTGTTATCATCATCTAAATCACCAACTAATTGCTCAAGCAAATCATTCATAGTAACTATGCCAGTTAATCCACCATAATCATCAAGAACAACAGCAAAGTGAGTTCGATTTTTTTTCATGTTTTGAAAGAGCAAATCAGCACGCACTGTTTCAGGTACAAAGTATGCGGGTCTTACTGCATTATTAAGCACATTTTGTCGACTTTTATCATCAAGACGAAAGTAGTCCTTTGTACTTAGAATGCCTATTACATCATCGGCAGTTTCATCACAAACGGGATACATAGAATGTTTTGCAGCTTTAATTGTTTTTAGCCATTGTTCATCATTTTCTTCAAGCCAAAGCATAACTACATCAGTTCTATGAGTGACAATATCACCTGCCGTAATATCATCAAATTCAAAAATGTTTTGAATCATTTCCTTTTCATCGACATCAATAGTACCTTTTTGAGAGCCTACATCAACCATCATACGAATTTCTTCTTCAGTTACTTCCTCCTCATGCTGATTAGGATCGATACCGAAAAGTCTCAGTATTCCATTTGTAGAGGCAGTGAGTAAAGCAACAATAGGCCCAAATAGCTTTGATACGCCATAAACCAGCCCAGATAAAGAAAAAGCAAGCTTTTCAGAATTACGCATAGCTATTCTTTTAGGAACAAGCTCACCGAATACAACAGTAAAATACAGCAAAACTATTGTAATAATTACTGTTGATAGCGTAAGCAAAATGTTTTCAGGGATTCCGGTAGGCTTTAAAAGCTTAACTAAAAGCTCGGAAAAGTTTTGTGCTGCAAATGCACTTCCTAAAAGGTTTACAGCAGTAATTCCAACCTGNATTGTTGCNAGAAATTTTGCAGGGTTATTTGTCAATGAAAGAAGCCTTTTAGCTTTCTTNTTTCCACCTTCAGCGGATTTTTCNAGAAAGCTGTCATTTACTGAAATTATAGCAATTTCAGCACAAGCAAAAATTGCATTTAAAGCAATCANAATAATTTGCAATATAATTGCAGTTAANATAGAATCGCCACTTGTTGAAACATTTTCAGCGGCTACGGTCATATTCATTAACCGTATAAAGGGATCGTCGTCCAAGATATTCCTCCTGAAATATTCTTAAAATTAATTTAAACTAGTTTGTCTTAAATTATGTTATTAATATTTGTAATAATATAATCAAAAAAATTATATCATACTTGCATTCTTTTGTCAATAACTTTGACTTGTAATATGCTTGAAATTTTGATATAAAATAAATTTAATCCTGTACAGATTTTACAGCATCAAAATCAGCTTTAATCTCTTCTGATGGCGGTTTCGTAGCCAGTGAGAATATTACAATGAATAAGCATGAGGTGATAAATGCAGGCAGCAGCTCATAGACACCGAAAATTCCACCTAAAGGCTTTAGTAGAAAGTTCCATATGAATACCATAGCACCGCCGCTTATCATGCCGGCAATAGCTCCTGTTTTGTTAATCCTCTTCCAATATAAGGAAAAAATCATTAAAGGACCAAAGGTTGCACCAAATCCTGCCCATGCAAATGACACTAATTTAAAGATAATGCTGTTTTCATCTAATGCGATTAATATTCCTACAAAAGCGATTAAAATGAGGATAACTCTTGTTACTCTCATTACTTGCTTATCAGTAGCGTTCTTTTTTAAAGCACCTTGATATATATTTTTTGCAACTGCCGATGCAGCAATAAGCAAATATGAGTCAGATGAACTGATAGTAGATGCCAATATTCCAGACAGGACAATTCCGGCTAAAAATGCAGGTAAATATGTGCTAGCAATATGAATGAAGATTTTTTCAGCATTTTGTGCGGTATTTAACTCAGCAGGGAAAGCGGCTCTTCCTACTATTCCTATTAAAACGGCTGTTGTAAGTGAAATTACTACCCAAATCATTGCAATTCTGCGAGAACGTTTTATTTCCGAAGTGCTTCTTATAGCCATAAATCTTAGCAATACTTGAGGTACTCCAAAATATCCTAGTCCCCATGCTAATGTTGATATAACAGAAAGAAAGCCGTATTCACTAGGTTCACCAAATAGAGGCTTATTATTTTGGATAATTTGCATTCCATCAGCATCTATCGTTGGACTTGCACTGTTAAAAAATTCTAAAAATCCAGGGAAGTCCTTGAGATTTTCGTAGATTTGAGAAAATCCACCAGCCTCATAAATTGCGATACCAAGAACAGAAATAAGTGCAATGAACATTATTATTCCCTGCATAAAATCCGATGCACTTTCTGCTAAAAATCCACCTATAAAAGTATATATAAGTACAAATACAGCACCTAAAATCATCATTATTTTATAATCAAAGTCAAACATCGTAGCAAAAAGCTTTCCTGTGGTGACAAAACAGCTAGCAGCATAAACTGTGAAGAAAATCAGTATAAATAGGGCGGTTATTATCAAAATCACATTATTTTTTTCACGAAAACGTTTTGAAAAAAATTCAGGGATAGTGATAGAATTTCCTGCTACTACTGAGTATTTACGTAGTCTTTTTGCTGTTATCAGCCAGTTTAAATATGTTCCTAAAGCAAGGCCTAAGGCAGTCCAGAAGGCATTAGATATACCNATCCAATAAGCAACACCAGGCAATCCCATTAAAAGCCATCCGCTCATATCGGAAGCCTCTGCACTCATCGCAGTAACCCATGGACCTAATGATCTTCCACCTAAAAAATAGTTATCGCTGTTTTCGTTTGCTTTTTTAGCAAAAAACACACCTATACCTATAACAATACCTATATAAAGCACCATGGCAACTGCCATTTGAATTTGATTGCTATCCATTTATTTCCTCCCTAAAATGATATAAGATAACGTTATTATATCATTATTTTTTTATTATTGCAAGAAAAAATATATTTTTGAGTAGGAAAGTTGAGCTAGTTCATTGTACAATGAACTCTAAACATAAAAATTTAAAAAACTTTAAGATAGGTATTGACAAAAAACTTTGAGTATGATATAATTTATACTCGGTGAGTCAATGCTGATGTGGCACAGTCGGTAGCGCACATCCTTGGTAAGGATGAGGTCACGGGTTCGATTCCCGTCATCAGCTCCATTTTATTTTAAAAATAAAAAAAAGACTTGACAATAATGCAGATATATGATATAATAGACAAGCGTTAAAAAATGTCGCGGGGTGGAGCAGACCGGTAGCTCGTCGGGCTCATAACCCGAAGGTCGTCAGTTCAAATCTGGCCCCCGCAACCATTAATATGTACGCCAACATTTACGGTAAACGTTCCGTTAGTGTTGGCGTATATTTTTGTTATATGCTGATTAACAATGCGTTTTGTCTGCTCAAAGCTTTCCCCAAAATGCTCTAAAGATGATTTAAAGACAGCTTCTATATTCTCGGGGCTGATTTTTTTATTTAGCTTTTCCACCGAAAAGATTATATCTTCTAATTCGCTTTTCTATGGACTGAGCAACTAATTAGTTTACTATTTCATTTACTTTACAGACTATATTTTNANTNTAATTGTTTTTGATTTATCTTTGTCAACTAAGTCAACAAATCAAGAGGTGGTGTCAGCGATGAAGGGGTGACGAGCTGATGGCATAAAAAGTAAAATAAATGCAAGTATTTATTTTACCATTGGCAAATTTGGGGTGGTATTAGTGCAAACTCGATGGTAGAACAAATATGCCCTCTTAGGGGCTAATCGCTCCTACTGTTCAGGCATATCCATTTTAAAACTATATCAGGGAGAGTACAATTAAAGTTACAAGTCAATTTAAAATAATTTTTTTGAAAAACATATTGACAAAACAATTTTTTTGAGTTATAATATATAAGCTTTATAAAATGCCGCTGTGGTGGAATAGGCAGACACAAGGGACTTAAAATCCCTCGGAGGTTAAACTCCGTACCGGTTCAAGTCCGGTCAGCGGCACCATAACATCACGTCAACGATGATATAATCACAGACGTGGCAGAAACTTCTCTACTTAGAGGGGTTTCTTTGCATTTGGGTGCAAATTGCACGAGCTGTCTTTGGAGAGTGGACAAACACAGTAATTTGGAAGGACAAACAGTCGCAGAATTGAGATGCACCCATGTCCGTAAAAGCACACGATTCCAACGAAATGCTTTAGCAGTTCGTTTACAAGCATGGGTGCATTTGAAAAATAGACAAGCAAACCACCTGTGACAAGGTGGCTTTTCTGTATCTGTATGATTTTCAGTCTGCATAACGCTTACACGGCACTTCTGTTTGAATTTCTCTGCCATCGCAGAACATTATGCGGATATCATCAAGAGAAAATACTGTGATTTTCTCCACTATTGCGCGAAGAATGATCTTGTCAATAACCCTTGACACATTTTACTCGAAGATTTCGTGGGCAACATTGGCGTATAGGAATAAATCCCCATGGAGCGTAGCGGAATGGGGATTTATTCCTATACGCGCCGAAAAAATTACGCCACCGTTTTCTGTGTTTTATAAAATTGTTTCCGCTTGAGTGCGGGGGGCAATCCACCATTGCCTGAACAGATCCTACGGTTATTCTAATAGCTCATAAAATACCGCCATATCATACTTTTCAGCTCTTCGATGGTATAATTTTTAGATTTTCTGTTCCTGCTATAAAACAGCTCTTCCTTCATTCTCGCCCACATGCTCTCACAACGAGCATTATCGTGGCATCTGCCTCCGGCACTGTTCATGCTTTGAACAAAACCATATTTTGTAATTGTTTTACGGTATTTTTCGCTTGTATACTGACTTCC
>JGI24707J26582_10004185_pt1 | contig 10055 bp, 6 predicted proteins | sample BioPla1DNA1_FD_26582 | JGI IMG/M metagenome (IMG submission 26582) | reverse complement strand
ATCTACTTATTTTTAGTTAAAAAATTATGTTAGAATATAAAAAAATACACGCATACTGGTGTTTTTTCAGGTTAAAAACTTTTAAAAAAAATATTCAAATCTAAGTTAAAATTTATATTTTATTAACATTTATAAATATTATTTATAGTTAATTTTTCTTGNTTTACACATAAATATATGGTATAATAAACGTAAGCATTTATTATACTTTTTATGCCCAACGGCTCGTCACCGACTTCGTCGTTGACAACCGCCTTTTGATGGGCGATTTTACCATGAAAACACTGTTTTCACGGCATAATAAGAGTGGATTTTACAAATTAAGTGCAGCAATAAAGAAGGGAGGGTCTATAAGTGGAAAAATACACAATAATTCTTCTCGCATTATTGTTAGTAGGTACTATAATTTACATTTTTTATAGAGAAAAAAGCAGTTATCGCCTTATAAAAGAAGCAAAAATGATGCTGGACTCTTCCAATGATTTTATAATGATATGGAAAACAGATTTAAGCTATTTTAAGGCAAATAGCTTTATGCAAAGAAATATCGCCACAAATGGAAAAGAGCTGGATGCAAGCATAGTTTTAGAAATATTCGGTATGAACACCACGATTAAGGACTTTTCTGCTAGTGAACTTCTTTCTAATGCTGTTAATACTTCCCAAAGGGAAGCTGCTTTGATTAATGCAAATAATGATAATATCAGAGTTTTATGGAATTCTAAGGTAATTAGCACGAAAAAAGGTGTGCATAAGATTATTTCAATTGGCAAGGATGTAACTTCACAGTATAAATTAAAGCAAGAAATTGATGCTTTGTCCAAAAAGACCTCTATTTTTCAAGATAATTATTATATAGCTATTGAAAGTGCTGGTATAGGCATAATTTCAATTGTTGCGGAAAACTATATTTATAATGTTCATCTGTCAAGTGGTGGTAAAAAATTACTTGGTTTTTCAGATGATGAGGAAATTACACTTGAAAAGCTTGAAAATAAAGTGCATTTTTCAGATATAAATACTTATAATTTTCAAATAAATCGTATTTTAGTAGGGCTTAGTGAAAGCCTTACTATTGATGCAAAGCTTGAGGTTGCTCCCAATGTTTTTCATGATTTTGTTATTAAGTTTAAAAGCAAAAAGAATAAAAATGGCGATATAGTGAGGATTTCCGGTGCCTATATTGATATTACAACACAAAAGGAAAATTATCGTCTTTATGATAAGACTGCCTTTGAAGATGAATTAACAGGACTACCCAATCGTAGAAAATTTATGCTTGAGGGAAATAATTTCTTAAATAATATGAAAAGGACGGGCAAAAAAGCTTCTGTTTCTTTAATTGATTTAGATAATTTTCAGAGGGTAAATACCTTGTTNGGCTTTGAAACNGGAGATAAGGTTTTAAAGTGGTTTGCTAGTGCTTTGAATGAATTTGTCAGTAAGGACTTGTTAGTAGCAAGGACAGGAGCTGATGATTTTGCTGTTGTTATGTTCTGCGATTCAGAGCGGGAGGTTAGAGATTTTTCTGAAAAGCTTCGTATTACTCTTGAAAAAAATATTATTTCCGATACTCTTAAGGAGCAGGTTAATTTTAGGCTTGGTTCTTGCTTTTTTAATGAAGATGACGAGTTTTCTTCCGTATATAGTAAAGCTTATATAGCGCTTGTTTCAGGTAGAAAATCAGGTCTGGATAAGATAGTTTTCTATAATGATGAGGTGGAAAAACAGCTTTTTGAAAGAGAAAATCTTGAGAATGAAATTGCTGAGGCTTTAAGAAGAAATGAATTTGAGTTGTACTATCAGCCTAAAATTTCTTTTAAAACAGGAAAAATCGTAGGACTTGAGGCGCTTATGAGATGGAATCATCCGACAAGGGGTGTTGTCACTCCTAATGTATTTATTTCCGTCGCTGAAGAAATAGGTTTAATCACTAAAATAGATGAGTGGGGACTGAAAGAGGCTTGCAGACAGAATAAGATTTGGCAGGAAAAGGGATTCAGTAATATAAAGGTGTCTGTAAATATATCTCAAGCACAGTTATATCAAACTGATATTTATGAAACGGTTAAAAATACTTTGGATGAAACTCAGCTTGAGGCAAAGTGGTTGGAGCTTGAAATTACTGAAACCATGGCTATGNAGGATATAGACCATACTATTTCAACACTTAAAAAGCTGAAATCTCTAGGTGTATCAATATCTATNGATGACTTTGGAACAGGTTATTCGTCGCTATCATCTTTAAAATCAATGCCAATCGATATTTTAAAAATTGATAGAAGCTTAGTTTATGATGTTCAAGAAAATAATACTTCCAAGCATATCACAAGTGCAATTATCACTTTAGGAAAAGCGATGAATCTTGTTACATTAGCAGAGGGTGTGGAAACAAAGGAGCAAGGCGAGTTTTTAAGTGATTTAGGCTGCGATTTGGCACAGGGATATTATTATGGCAGACCCCAAACAGTAGATGGCATTGAAGAAATGTTTCAAAGGCAGTTGGATATGGAAAGTCAGTCAATTTCTTAGCAGTTTTTGTGAAAATTATGTGTAAATACTTGATTTTTTAAATATAATATGTATAATAGTATTAGCACTCATTAAAAAAGAGTGCTAATACTCATTTTATATCTTGGAAAGGGAATGATAAAATGTCAAAAAAACAGTTTAAAGCTGAATCTAAGCGACTTTTGGATTTAATGATTAATTCAATCTATACTCACAAAGAAATTTTTTTAAGAGAGCTTATTTCAAATGCAAGCGATGCAATGGATAAGCTATATTATAAGTCTTTGAAGGAAAATATAGGTCTTGGCAGAGAAGATTTTGAAATTCGTCTTACAAATGATAAAGACAATGGTATTTTAAAAATCAAAGACAACGGCATAGGAATGACGAAGGAAGAGCTTGAAAACAACCTCGGTGTTATTGCTAAGAGTGGTTCTTTAGCCTTTAAAAGCGACAATGAAAAGGTTGAAGATGTTGATATAATCGGACAGTTTGGCGTAGGCTTTTACTCTGCTTTTATGGTGGCAAAAAAAGTCACTGTTATCAGTAAAGCGTATGGAAGCGATGAAGCTTATAAATGGGAGTCCGAGGGTGTAGATGGATATACAATCGTACCTGCTGAAAAAGATTCGCATGGAACAGAAATAATTCTTGAAATAAAGGATGATACTGATGATGAAAAGTTTCAGGATTATTTACTGGATTATAAAATTAAAAATATAGTGAAAAAGTATTCAGATTATATTCGATATCCTATAAAAATGCTTGTGACAAAGTCTAAGCCTGTTGAGGGTAAGGAGGGCGAGTTTGAGGATTATACCGANGATGAAACATTAAATTCTATGATTCCTATCTGGAAAAAGAATAAATCCGAGCTTACTGATGATGATTATAACAATTTTTATCAGGATAAATTTTATGATTATGAAAAGCCATTGGCACATATTCACAGCAGGACAGAGGGTACAGCTACTTATCACGCTTTGTTATTCATTCCTGCTAAGGCTGCATATGATTATTATACTAAAAGCTATGANAAGGGTTTACAGCTTTANTCAAGNGGNGTAATGATTATGGACAAATGTGCAGATTTACTTCCTGATTATTTTAGCTTTGTAAAAGGGCTTGTTGATAGTGAAGATTTGTCGCTTAATATATCGAGAGAAATGCTTCAGCACGACAGACAGCTGAAAATTATTGCTAAAGCGCTTGAAAGGACTATTAAAAACGAGCTTAAAAAAATGCTTAAAAATGAACGTGAGAAATATGAAAAGTTCTTTAAAAGCTTTGGACTTCAGCTAAAATACGGTGTATATGAGGGATTTGGCGCTAATAAGGAATTGCTTGAGGACTTGCTTTTATTCTATTCGTCAACAGAGAAAAAGCTTGTAACCCTTGATGAATACAGGGCTAGAATGAAAGAAGATCAGAAGTATATTTTCTTTGCTAGTGGCAGCGATGTAAATGCAATTGACAATCTGCCTCAGGCTGAATTTGTAAAGGAAAAGGGCTATGAGATATTGTATCTTACTGAAAATGTCGATGAATTTACTTTACAAATGATGCGAGAATATGATGGAAAAGAATTCAAATCCGTATCAGCAGGAGATTTAAACCTTGATTCAGAAGAGGAAAAGAAAAAGCTAGAGGAAGAAAATAAAGAGAACAAGGATTTATTTGATTATATTAAGGAAAGCCTTGATGGGAAAGTAACCTCAGTTAAGCTATCTTCAAGGTTAAAGACACATCCTGTTTGCATTACAAGTGAGGGAAATGTTTCTCTGGAAATGGAAAAGGTGCTTTCATCTATGCCAAATGCAGATAATGCACCAAAGGCAGAAAAAATTCTTGAGATAAATTCAGAGCATCCTATCTATGAGAAGTTAAAACTACTTTTCGATACTGATAAGGAGCTTTTAAAGGATTATAGCAAGATTTTATACGGTCAAGCACTGCTTATAGAGGGAATGGCTATTGATAATCCTGTCGAACTATCAGATTTAATGTCTAAAGTCTTAAGTAAGTAAAATGCAAAAAAGCTTGTCAAATCGACAAGCTTTTTTGTTTTATTAATTTTATCATAAGTTTTTCGATAAAGTAAACTCAATTATCAGAATATCGTTTCTTACACAACAATACTGTAAAATCCATATCCTCCAGATAGATTGTAAGCATCAAAGCCATGTTCCATCAAAATTCTTGCTGCATAATAGCTTCTTACCCCTGACTGACAATGTACTATTATTTTTTTTGATTTATCCAGCCTATCTAGATTCTGTCTAAGGCTGTCAAGCTCAATGTTTATTGAGCCTGTGATTTTTCCTTGAGATACTTCATATGGAGTTCTTACATCAAGCAATATATAGTCATTATTTTCAGCTAAAAGTGGAATATCATGCCAATGCACTTGTTTTACTATACCATTCATAATATTTTCTATAATATAACCAGCCATATTTACGGGGTCTTTTGCAGATGAAAATGGGGGAGCATATGCCAGCTCAAGCTCTGTTAAATCAAAGCCTGTCATCTTAGCTCTTATAGCGGTTGCAAGCACATCTATCCTCTTATCCACACCATCAAAGCCTACTATTTGCGCACCTAAAATTCTTCCGTTTTCCTTATTGAAAATAGTTTTAACCGTCATTGAAGAAGCTCCGGGATAATAAGTAGCGTGTGATGGGGAGATAGTAACAACTTTATCATAATCAATGCCAAGCTGTTTTATTTGCGATTCATTAAGACCGGTTGANGCAATGCTCATATCAAATAGCTTTAAAATTGCACTGCCCTGAACACCTTTGTAAACGCTGTTAATTCCGTAAATATTATCAGCTGCAATGCGTGCTTGCTTATTAGCAGGACCTGCCAGAGGAACATTACACCTTTTTCCGTTGATAAAGTTTGTTATTTCGATAGCGTCACCCACTGCATATATGTCATTATCCGAGGTTTGCATATGCTCATTTACAACAATAGCACCAATTTTATTTAATTCTAAGCCACAGCTTTTAGCTAAATNACTTTCAGGGCGAACACCAGCAGAAAGAATTATCATATCAGCAGTCAGATTTTCACCATTTGCCATAGTTATAGTTAAATTACCACTTGAATTTGTTTGTTTTTTTATGGATTTTACAGCGTTATTTAAATACAAATTAATTCCATTATATTGCATATAGGTATGTACAATAGCTGCTGTATCAAAATCTAATGAGGCAGACATAATATGGTCCGACATCTCTGCTAGAGATACGTCAATTCCTTTATGAGAAAGGTTTTCTGCCATCTCAAGNCCAATAAATCCACCACCAATTANTAAAGCAGATTTTGGCGAATTATTTTTNATAAAATCTGAAATTTTATATGTGTCGGGAATATTTCTTAGTGTAAAGACTTCATCAATAGTAATTCCATCAATAGGAGGAACGAGAGGCTTTGCACCGGGTGAGAGAATAAGCTTGTCATAGCTTTCTTCATAAACTTCATTAGTATTAATATCTTTGATTTGTACTGTTTTTGATTTTCTGTTTATTGCGAGTGCTTCATTATTTATTCTGACTTCAATATTAAATCTTTCCTTAAAGCCCTGTGGATTTTGTAAGGTAAGATTGTTTTTATTTCTAATTGTACCACCTATGTAATAGGGAAGGCCACAATTAGCATANGATACATACTGTCCTCTTTCTATAATAATTATTTCTGCATTTTCATCGAGTCTTCTCAGCCTTGCTGCTGCTGTTGCACCGCCTGCAACTCCACCAATAATTAAAACTTTTTGTCCCATGTTTATTCCTCCATTGAAATATATAAGTATTTGCTTAATTACTTATATATAGTTTAACCGATAGTCAATAATTTGTCAATGTGTTTGTGAGAAAATCACAAAAAAATGCTCTTAAGGAAAANTCCTTAAGAGCAATAAACAGTATAAAAAAGTAAANTTATTAGTTAAAATCTCTTAAAACAACTTCATAGTCCTTACCACTTGCAGCTTCCATAATGGCATCAATAAGTTCAGTCTTAGCTACCTTAGCGTTATATCTATCAAAGAAACCGAAGCTTTCCTTGCTTGATGCAGTTGTAGAACCATTATCCCAAAGTATTGGTAATACACCATTTTTAACAGCTTGTTGTACTACATATTCTGTATAGTAAGTTCTGTATGGCTCTTCAACGCCCGCAGTAGCACCAAATTCACCTAAAATAACAGGAATCCCCTTGTCAATATAGGCTTCTTTAAGCTGCTTGTAAATATCAGCTATATAATCTTCTTGTCCCCATGTATCCACCTTAGCCGTATCAGTGGCATACTTTCCCCACTGAGAATATTGCCCTTCTAAAGCAGTTAAATACGGGTCATAATTATGCACTGATACAATAATTCTGTTTTCAATTGTATCCTTAGGCATTTCAAAGCCCTTTATTGTATATTCGATATTAGTATTATATCCAGGCATCAATAAGTGTCTTTCAGCATTATTTCCACCGGAAGCACGAACAATATTAACAAAAAGCTGATTTATTTCATTTGTTAATTCAAGGTATGATTCAGTCGGAGGAGCATATCCCTTATGGAATTCATTCATTGATTCAAAAATTAAGTAATCGGGATAATTTTTAAATCTTTCAGCAATTTGCTCCCAAATAATGCGATATTTTTTGAGCATTTCCTCTTTTTCAGCATCATCCTTAGGTGCGGGTGTAAGCCATGAATCGCCGGAATCTGCTCCATCATGGTGAANATTAATGATTGCGTACATTCCTTCATCAATTACATAGTTTACTACTTCATGAACTCTGTCAAGAAAGTTTTGGTCAATTGTATATTTACCATCATCACTTAAATGATTTAGCCATGAAACAGGAATCCTAATTACATTAAATCCAGCTTCCTTAACAGCTTTGATTAATTCCTTAGTTATTCTAGGGTTGCCCCAAGTAGATTCATCTACAACGATTTCATTATCTTTATCATCTTTTAATTTATCGAAAGAATCAAGAGCATTTCCAAGATTCCAGCCGACCTTCATTTCTTTAACAAGCTCAAGTGAAGTCATATCACGCATTGTGGTATTTTCCGGCTCGGAAGTATCGTATTTGATTTTTAAATAATCATCTACGTTAATAGGCTTTTTGGAATCGTTATCAGAAATAGAATTGTTACCAGAATCATTATNTTTTGAAGAATTGTCACCAGNTTTACAAGCTGTAAGGCTTAAAATCATTACCNCTGACAATATTGTAGCAAATAATCGTTTCAAAATAATACCTCCATTATTAATTTATCTANTTAATTGTATACGATTTCACAAAGAAAATCAATAGTAAAATTTTTTTTCGTGATTTTAAATAAATATTAGTTTGAAAATTTGTGATGTATACCGAAAGTGAGGCTGTAAAATATAGAACATTTTTTATACAGAATCATAATATGTATAAACGGAGTTTTGAATTAAATATCTAAGCTCCGTAGACGGTGCAAAGGTGGTTTATCCTGTAAATAGCTTTTGCAAGTGCTCGCAAAGAACACACCGTCTGCTTGATATAAAAGGAAATATGCAAAAGTGTATTTCTCAACAAATGCCTCCTTGTATTCCAAGGAGGCATTGAGCTTTATATAGATTATTTTTGCAGTTCATAAGCACGTTTTGTACAAGAGTTAGCAGCCTTTTTTACAATGCCCGTTAAATCATTGCTTAAAAACTCTTCAAGACCTGCGATAGTAGTTCCTCCGGGGGAGGATACCTGCTGAATCAGTTCATCTATGCTCATTCCCGAGCTTGTAATCATTTTTGCTGAGCCTTCTAAGCTTTTAGTGAAAAGCTTTAATGCAGAGTTTTCATCGATATCAACACTCTTGGCATAATCGATAAAGCCCTTTGCAAATAAGTAGATAAAAGCAGGTGAGCTGCCATTTATCGCTATAATCTCTTTCATTTTATCTATTGGAATTTCAACAGCTAAGCCGCAGCTTTCAAAAATCGACATAGCAAATTTAAATTCACTTTCACTTACTTTATTATTTTTAGAAACTGCACTAGCACCTACTCCCAACATCATGGGAGTATTTGGCATGACTAAGATGACTTTTACATCTTTTAATGTGCGCTGTTCAATATATTCGGCTGAGATACCAGCACATATTGAGATAAAAACCGTTTTTTCAGTTACAGCATTCTTAATTTCGCTAAGCAAATCCTCGATATTCTGAGGCTTCACAGCTAAAAGAACATATGTACAGCTTTTTACAATGTCAATAGCTGTATCGGTGAACTTTATTCCTTTTTGCTTTAGCTCTGCATGACTTGAGCTGTTTTTATCATAAGCAAAAATTTTAATTTCCTTTGAAAAGTTACTGTTTAAAACACCGTTAATAATGGCTTTTCCCATGTTTCCGATGCCAATAACACCTAAAGTAATCATAATAGCCTTTCGTCATTTTTTATCTTTTTCGTACGGCAATTCTAAGCCGTTAGTTTCAATAATGCTTTCTAGCTGAGATACCTTTTCAGTCATGCTTGAAAGCTTTTCATTTGTTTTATTAATATCTTGATTTAACTTGTATGAATATGTAAATAAACTAGCTATTACTAAAAAGCTTAAGCTTCCGACAAGCACATATCCTTTTTTCTTTTTCACTGTCTTTGGTTGGTCCTGCTTAAATGAATTACTGATTTTTATGCTTGATTTTGCAAAAGCATAGTATATTATAGGTAAAACTATAAGCAAAAGCACTATATCCAGTGGTAATTGAATAAGATTTTTAATAACTCTTCCTGTGGCATATACCCAAAAGGTTTCGCTTTTATTGAGGTTTACATAAATGAAATATGAAGTCATCAGCAGATTGCAAATAACAACTACTGCTGATTTTCCTAAAATAACACGTGTTAAAAACCAGCCATCAGCCTTAAGACGTTTGGATAAGGGAAGCTTTTCACCGTCGGGATTAAAAAAGATTTTCCCCGGCTTTAGTCCATACAGAAAGAGTCCATAGAGAAATCCTGCCATAACCTCAACTAAAGTAAAGCGAATGTCAAAAGCTGCACCTGTTCTATTCACTAGAAAAAAGCCAAGAATATCAGTGATAAAGCCTGCCACAGCTCCGACAACTGGCCCGTAGAGCATACCTATTGCCGCAAGTGCTAAAAAGGAAAATGAGATTTTTAAATTCTCTGTTACGGGAATTGTAAATAGCTTTATTGCAATATTTAATGCAATAAGCATAGCTGTTGTAGAAATACAGCTAATTGATTTTGTTTCCCTTAGTGATTTAGGGAAAATGCCGAAAAATTTGGACAAAATAGCCATAATACCTCCTTTACGCAATACACAATAAAGAAGGAAGAGTATTCTGTCCTACTTTATATGTACAGCGAGATGCGAAATAAGAACCGCCCATTTAAATATGATGAATTAGTCTGAAATTCATTCGTACCAAGCGTTAAATTGAAAATTTAACGCAACCAGTACTAACAAATTCGCTCATACCGTCGGATTGTTCTGCGTCGAACAATCTGACAGCGTTAAATTGAAAATTT
>JGI24707J26582_10004176_pt1 | contig 10070 bp, 7 predicted proteins | sample BioPla1DNA1_FD_26582 | JGI IMG/M metagenome (IMG submission 26582) | reverse complement strand
ATATGCTTAAAAAGCTATCGCATCCTAACCTGCCAAGTATAATAGACGTCATCGACCAAGACGGAACTTTTTTAATAGTAATGGATTACATACAGGGGAATCCGCTGGATAAGACACTTGAGGAGGAGGGCGCCCAGCCGCAAGAATTAGTTATCGAATGGGCAAAGCAAATTTGCGATGTGCTGGAATACCTCCATACTAGGACGCCGCCGATCATTTACCGTGATATGAAGCCGGCAAATCTTATGTTAAAGCCTGATGGCACTATCACATTAATCGATTTTGGTACGGCGAGGGAGTTCAAGCATCAAAATCATGCAGATACAACATGTTTAGGGACTCAAGGATATGCGGCACCCGAGCAATTCGGCGGGATAGGTCAAACAGATGCAAGGACTGATATTTACTGCCTTGGAACGACGTTATACCATTTAGTTACGGGGCATAATCCTAGCGAGCCACCATATGAGATGTATCCTATTGGATATTGGAATTCATCTTTGTCCGAGGGACTAGAAAAAATTATCGAAAAATGCACGCAACGCAATCCTGATGATAGGTATCAATCGTGTGCTGAATTGCTATATGCGCTTGAGCATTTTGAGGAAATTGACGATGCATATAGGAAAAAGCAAAAGAAAAGGCTGGCGATTTTTTCGGTAACATTCCTATTAACGCTCCTATTTTTAACTACATCGGTATTGGCGCATCTTGGTGCACAGAAGGCGAAAATTGCCGATTATAATAGTAAAATCGAATTAGCTGAAAAAACTACCGATGAAAAGGCCAAAGAAGAACTATATATTGAGGCGATTAACATCAATCCATCGGATAAGACAGCTTATTTAGGGCTGATAAAAGATTATCTTGAGGATACTAACTTTTCACTTGATGAGGAAAGACAGATCGAACTGCTTAGAATATCGAATGCTAGCAATTCGAATAAGAAGCTTATGGACCATCTAAAAAGCAATCCCGATGATTATGCTGAAGTTTGCTTTGAACTTGGTACGGCATATTGGTATTATTATGAAAAGGAAGAAAGCCGCCAAACATCGGCAGTTGTGTGGTTTACTGAAGTTGTACAATATGAGAAAAACAATCAGATGAATAAGAATCGTGCAATGATCTTTCGGGATATAGGCACATTCCACAAAGATATTCGCCGATTACAGGACGAGGGGAATGATGCGGGACACTATAAATCATATTGGGACAACCTAAAAAGACTCAAGGAAGTAAATGACGAAAGACCGGATAGAGAGGCTATCACCGTGCGGTTATATAAAGAAATTGTCAGCCAGACATATAATTATTGCAAGTATTATAGAGAAGATGGAATTGAAAAAGGGGAAATTATTTCTATGCTAGATAATATTGAAACCCACCTTATTAAAATGAATAGTACGCAGGAGAGAATTAAGCAAGAGATACAGGATTTGCTACCTCTTATTAAAGATACTACCGCAATCGTAAATGCTACATATATGAGCGAATAGACGGGGGGAACTTTATGGATAGCCTATTTCAAACTTACAAATTAGTGTTCTTAATATCAATTATTGTTTGTGTAATTTTCCTAATAATATCTTTGATTCTGTTTATCAAATTCAACATTCCAAAGATAATTGGCAACATCACGGGCTTTACTGCTAAAAGGGCTGTAAAGCGAATGAGGGAAGAGAATAAAAATCGTGAAATGAAAGCGAATAAGGCAGAACAATTCAATGAGCAAAAGGCAAAGACAACGCAGAAGTTCAAACCAATTAATAATGCAAATATGGCACTAGCTGCCGATAGGGGCAAGCAAATTGTTACGGCAAGGCTAGATAGTACTAATTACAATGCCGCAAATGCGCATAGCATGAAGCCAACGTATGTAACAACTATTCTAGGGAATTCGAATGAGGCATATCAAACTACTGTCCTTAATGAAAACTATAACAATGATAGTTTTATTATTGAAAAAGACATTACCCTGATTTTTACCGATGAGATAATTAGCTAAAGGAGATGACGTTATAACAATTATAAGAAGTAATTTTGAGAAATTCCTAGCAACAATCATAGCAATTTCGCTACTGCTTACACTCATTCCAATAGCCGCTTTAGATGTTAAAGCGCAGGAAGGAGCCGCCTTCATATTTGCGGTTGAGGACGAGCAGGGGGAGAGCGTCGAAGATGCGGTCATCTCCATTGCATTCGACGATGAGGATATTCTCACCGCCCTCGCGGATGATAATGGCATTGCTGAATTTGAGGGGCTAATGCTGGATACGGAATATCTTTTCACCGTACAAAAAGAGGGATATGATGAATTCAGCGATACAATATTAACCGATGAAGAGGGTGCGGGGAATTATGCAGTTGTGCTAAATACTGCACCGCCAACGTCATTTACGATAGCAGGCACTATCACATTCGAAGGGGGAGCTATTACAGGGGCAGAGGTTACCCTAGTCGGTGAAGAAGATATAACTACATTATCCGATGAGAATGGTGAATTCGCTTTAAATGCCCCTCAGAAAGGTGTTCATACGGTAACCGTTATAGCCGATGGTTACAAAGTCCGCCAATATGAAGTGGATTCTTCGGAGTGGAATCTGATCGAGCTAGAGAAAAAAGACGAGCAGGAGCTATTCGCATTCGAGCACGATAGAATCGGCATTTATTTTGGGCAGAATCCTATACCGAACGAGTTAATTGGCGGATCGGGCGATGGGGAAGTTACATATAAAATTGAAGATGCAGAAGAAAATGAAGGTATAGCGACTATCGATTCTATAACGGGAGAGATTAGAATTATCGGTGTGGGCACAGTCAATATTATAGCGATAAAGGCTGGCGATAATGAATACAACTCAGCAGTAGCAAGTTATACTTTAAGTGTGAAATTCCATGATTTCTGGCATGACTTCCTATATATTAATGGCAGCGTTAACAGACAGGAATGGTATACGCAGGAGGTAATAATCTCAACTGATGAAGACTATCTAATCTTGCAAAACAGCGATCCAACCGATGAGGAGAATTGGGTGCAGAGCCTCCCCCCAATAACGGAGGACGGCACACATTTTAAGAATATCGTGCTCCGCCGTAAAAGTGATAATGCGACTTCAGTCATGAAAGAATTCCAGATCAATATTGATAGGACAATTCCGAGTGATATTGAAATTGAGGTAGATAACTCAACTCTAAATAAAAGCAATGGCAATATAGACTATCATAATGGCCCGGCTACAATTTCAATTTCAGCAATTGATGAGGTATCGGGAGTTCGGGAGTTTATATTTGAACATGGTGACGATGTCAGAACTATCAAGCCGACAGATGTTGATGGCGATGAGTATTATGCAACGATAAAGACATTGGCGAATAATAGTGGCAGAATCTCCATAACTGCGATTGACAATGCAGGGAATATCAGCGAAAAATACGAAAGTGATAGAATAGTTATTACCGACAACATTAAGCCAAAATTAGAGGTGAAGCCTAGCATTGCGACGAGGAAAATCGGTGACAAATCCTATTATAATAAAAATATAGTTGTAGAAGTGAAAGTTACAGAAAAGAACTTCAACACTGGGAATGTCATTGTAAAAGTAACACGCAACGGTGGGAATACCGAATGGTGGGGAATTTATAACTGGGTTAATGACGGCGATGTATGGACGGGATCTTTCACTCTATCGGACGATGCAGAATATGTAGTGGAGATAGAATATGAGGACGAATCGGGTAACAAGGCGCAACCATTTAAGAGTGATACTCTCATAATCGATAAGACCCGCCCTGAGATAAACATTTCATTTAACGATAGCGGAATGAAAAATCATGAAAACGGCATAGCGTATTTTGACAATGGCAGGAGGGCGACTATAACAATTCATGAGCGAAATTTCGATGCCGATGATGTGAAAATCGACATCACCGCCAAGGATTCATCGGGTGATGATATTGGTTTCACAGTGCCGAGCGAGTGGAAATCGAGCGGCGACACGCATACATTAATCATCAATTTTGATAAAGAGGCGAATTACCAACTGGGAATTAGCTATGCGGATTTAGTCGGGAATAACGCAGATAAAGTACCGAAAGAGGCATTCACAGTTGATAAAGTAGCACCTAAATTAAATAAAGATGATATTGTGTATCGACATAAAAACGATGGCAAGATTGCTAAGTTCATTAACTTTATTTCATTTGGTTATTTCAGTAAGGAAGCAATCGAAGTTACGATTATGGGAACTGATGAAATTAGCGGTGTCGAGTCCATTTCTTATTATATCGTGGGGGAAAATGGCAGCACGAGGTTAACCGATGATAAATTTATCAAGAACAATTCGAGGAATAAGAGCAGCCAAGTAGTTAAATTCGAACTGGAACCAGACTTTAAGGGATATGTTTTTGCAAAATCACGAGACTACTCACTTAATGAGAGCAAATATGTTAAATCGCAGGGATTGATAATAAAAAGCAGTAAAACGCACAATTCCGTCAAAGATTCAATAGTAATTTCACCGCAGACGAATGCGAACAAAAATGGCATTTACAATGATGATTTTATTGTAGATATTAAGGTGAAGGATGAAATTTCTGGTATTAATAGCATCGAGTACTCTATCGGCTCATCTAATGAGGAAAGAATCGACTTTACCCAAAAGAAAGACATTACATATTCGTGGGCGAAAAGTATTCGTGTAAATGCGAGCAGAAACAACAATAACAATGTTGTCATCAAGGTGAAGTATACGGATAATGCTGGCTTTAGCAATGAGGAAATTAGGACTTACAAAATTGATGTTACAAGGCCCGTAGTTTCAACTGAATTTAGCAGGGATATTAATGAGCAGGGTGGCTATATTAATTCTGATTTAGTGGCAACTCTAGCAATTGAGGAGTTAAACTTCAATGCTAAAGATGTGGAAATTCTCATCACGAAAGATGGAATGCCAACTAAAGCTGGTAAGCTAAAATGGACAAGTAGTGGCAATATTCATACGACTAAGATTAATTTCAACCAAGATGGCGAATACACTTTAACCGCTAAATACACGGATCTAGCTGGCAATAGCGCAAATTATAAAAAAGTAGACGAATTCACTATAGATAAGACAACTCCGCAAATACAAGTCGAATATGATAACAATAATGCTAGCAATGGGAATTATTATAGTGATGCTAGGCGGGCGACGATTACGATTAATGAGCGAAACTTCGATAGCGATAATGTCATGATTAATATGACTGCTAAAGTTGATGGAATAGAGATAGCGCCGCCAAATGTGAATGGCTGGTCTAGTAATGGCGATACGCATACGGCGACGATCGATTTCACGAATGACGCATTATACGAACTGGATATTTCGTATAGTGATATGGCGGGGAATAGCGCTATCGATATACCTAGGCAGACATTCTATGTTGATAGGACTGCGCCGTCACTAGAAATATCGGGGGTGAAAGACAGATCTGCCAATAATGACAGCGTCATACCAGTAATAAATTATTCTGATATTAACCTTGATAATGAGAGCGTTTCCATTTCGCTTGTAGGCGCAAATAGGGGGCAAGTCGACATTACTGGTACTTATGCAGATGTTAAGAATGGTAAGGTTTTCACTTTTGCCGATTTTGAGAGAAAGCAGGAAATTGACGATATATATACACTAACGGCAATTGTATCGGATAAAGCAGGTAATGAAATTACGCAGGATATTACTTTCTCTGTTAATAGATTCGGGTCAACATATACAATTGGCGACAGTACAAAAGCTATTTTAGATCAGTATATCCAGAATGAGATTGAGCTAGAAATAACAGAAATTAATGTTGATAGCCTAGTGGAATACAACCTTAAATTTAGCCGTGATGGGGTGGTTTTCGACTTGATAGAGGGCGATGACTATACCGTATCACAATCGGGTGTAGATGGTCAGTGGAAAGAGTATAACTACCGAATCTTTGCAAAGAACTTCACTCAGGAGGGCAATTACATAGTCACGATTTACTCCGAGGATAGGGCGCAGAACTTATCCGATAATAAGATTAAGAAGAAAGAGATTCGATTCAGCATTGATAAAACTGCACCAATTTGCATTGCAACAGGTATAGAAAGTAATATGATTTATAGCGGCAACGATCAGCGCCTAATGTTCAANATTAAGGACAATATAGCCACCGACAACGTCAAAATTATGTTAGATGGCGAATTGCTAAAAGAATGGAATAGCTCCGNAATTNTATCAACAAAAGGCGATTTTGAGCTATCAATTGCTAGTGCAAACTTCCGTCGTAATCTGGAGATAATCTATACTGATAAGGCGGGAAATACCGATACAACGAAGATTGAGAACTTCCTAATTTCTACGAATGCATTTATTCGATTCTATGAGAATAAGCCAGTTTTCATTAGCTCAATTGCCGGTACAATTTCATTTATTGTAGCTGTGACATTGATTATTTATAGAAGAAAAAAGATGTTAAATTAGAAAATAAGGTATAACTGAAAAAAGCCCACCGTGAATTCACGGTGGGCTTTACTATCGTAATAATATTTAACTGCATTTATTTAGACAATTCAGCTTCAATAGCTTTAATCGCATTATTTGCATCACTTGAAGATACAAGCACGGAAATATCGCTCTCACTGGTAGTGATTAATAGGCTGCGAATCCGGGACTTATTAAGCCCGGCAAATACGCCAGAAGCGAATCCTGTCGACGTTATCATATCCGGCGAGCTAATCGTAATTTTCACATTAGAACTGCTTACAAGAGGGGTGATTTGCTCATGCGTCGACTTAATTTTAGCAATTATAGACAGTAGATTAGCAAGACTTGAATCGTCAAAAGTAAAAGCGAAACTTAGCAAATCACTTTTCGGCGGTGTTTGAGAAATCATATCAATATTAACTCCGCCCGATGCGACTTCCTTAAAAATATCAGCGAGGAAGTCACCGCTATTTTCAATATCGTTGAATGTGACAATAGATACGTTTTCAGTTGCCAATATGCTTATGTTCTTTGAATTTACTTTCACAATTTAGCCCCCTTAAATAACGAATGCTTATACTAAATCTTTCATTGCATATAGACCTTTTTGCTTTCCGTTTAAAAAAAGTGCCGCATTAACAGAACCAACGGCAAAAACTTCCTTTGATGCTGCCGAATGTGTAAGGGAAATGACTTCATCACGGCCGGCGAAGATAACCTCATGTTCACCGACAATTGTTCCGCCACGTATAGTGTGAATTCCAATCTCGTTCTTCCCTCTAGGCTGTCTTATCGAATGGCGGTCGTACATGAATTGATATTTATCATCAAGTGCACTATTGATTTCGTCCGCTATCATAATTGCAGTGCCGCTCGGCGCATCTATCTTTTGGTTATGATGTTTTTCAACAATTTCAATATCGAATTGGTCGCCCAAAACATTGACAGTTTTTTTCGCTAGTTCAATTAATAAATTAATTCCCAGCGACATATTGAAAGTGAAAAACACCGGTATTTCCTGCGCTGCTGAATGAATCATAGCAATCTGCTCATCACAATATCCTGTTGTCGCTATAACAATGGGTACGCCGTTCATTTTAGCATAGGATAGCAGCGTTTCAAGACTTGATGGATGGGAATAATCTATGATTACATCAGGTTTAACTGGCAGATCGAATGGATTTTCCACTATTTTAAAATCGGCATAGGGAGTAGTATTAACATCTATACCGCCAACGATTTTGCAATCATTTCTTTCAGCAACACAGCTATGAATGACACGCCCCATCTTGCCATTTGCACCGTATATCGCAATGTTAGTCATTATTTTCACATCCTAATCTCTTTATATCAAATTGACTTTTTTCATCTCGTACTTTAATTTATCAATTTGCTTATCGGTCATTTTGAGTAATGGCATGCGGCATTCGCCAACATTTTTCCCCATGATGTTGAGTGCCTCTTTAACTGGGATAGGATTAACATCCATGAACAAGGAATTGATGAAATTCATTAATTCTAGCTGTAATACTTTACTTTCATCAACATTGCCATCAAAATATAATTGACACATATCGTGGGTTTGTTTCGGCATGCAGTTAGCAAGCACGGAAATAGTGCCCTTGCCCCCAAGTGAAAGTATTGGCACAATTTGCTCATCTACTCCCGAATATACATCGAGATTATCGCCGCATGTGGCAATTACTTCCGCAATATGGCTTAGATCGCCGCTAGCCTCTTTTGTCGCTACAATATTAGGGTGCTGGGATAATTTCTTATATGTATCCACAGCAATTGTCATGCCCGTTCTACCGGGAACATTATATAAAATTAGCGGGATACTTACACTATCGGCAATTGTTTCGAAGTGCTTAATTAGCCCTCTTTGCGATGTTTTATTGTAATACGGAGTAACTACAAGGAGCGCATCGGCGCCTGCCTTGTCAGCCTCCTGCGACATCATGACAGCATATGCAGTATCATTGCTGCCCGTGCCCGCAACAACGGGAACACGTTTATTCGTGCGTTCTACGGCGAATTTAATACAATCGATATGTTCATCATCTGTCATAGTAGTGGATTCGCCTGTAGTGCCGCAAATTATAATAGCATCGGCGCCACCGTCGATTTGCCAGTCGATTAATTCGCCAAGCTTTTTGTAATTAATGCTCATATCAGGATTCATCGGTGTTACAATAGCAACACCTGCCCCTGTGAAAACGGTATTCTTCATTGCCTAACCTCCTAAAAAAACGTTCATGCTCAGTCCATGAAGCCCTGAGCGGCGAGCAGTTCTGCCATGAGGACAGCCCCACCAGCAGCACCTCTAATAGTATTATGCGACAAACACACGAACTTATAATCGTATTGGCTATCTTCTCTAAGCCTACCAATTGAAACCGCCATTCCATTCTCTGCGTCACGGTCAAGCTTTGTCTGTGGGCGATTCTCCTCCTCAAAGTAATGGAGGAAATTCTTCGGCGCAGATGGTAGATTTAGCTTTTGCGGTTCACCAGCAAAATTTGCCCAACGGGATTTAATTTCATCTATCGTTGGCTTTTTATCAAATGATACGAATACAGCAGCCATATGCCCATCAGCGGCAGGAACACGAATACATTGTGTTGTGATTAATGGCGCAGTTGCATCGACAATTTTGTCTCCCTTGATATCTCCCCATACTTTCATCGGTTCAAGTTCGCTCTTCTCTTCCTCACCGCCGATGAATGGTATGACATTGTCGACCATCTCCGGCCATGTTTCAAATGTTTTTCCTGCTCCCGATATAGCTTGATATGTGCAAGCGAGCACCTTGCTAACGCCGTAATCCATCAATGGATGCAGGGCGGGAACGTAACTTTGTATCGAGCAGTTAGATTTTACAGCTATGAAGCCACGTTTAGTGCCGAGGCGCTCCCGTTGAGCATGAATAATCTCTGAATGTTCGGGATTAATTTCAGGCACGATCATTGGAACATCTTCAGTGCCCCTATGAGCGGAATTGTTCGAAATAACGGGACATTCAGCCTTTGCATATGCGTCCTCAAGTGCCTTAGTATCGTCCTTGTTCATATCGACAGCGCAGAATACGAAGTCGACTGATTTTGTGACTTTATCCATATCGGCAACAGCATCAAGAATTATCATATCTTCCAGTGCTTTAGGCATTGGCTTAGGCATTGCCCATCTATTGCCGACAGCATCTTTATAACTTTTACCAGCGGAACGTGGCGATGCCGCAAGCGCAGTTACATTGAACCATGGGTGATTCTCAAGTAAAATTGCAAACCTTTGACCTACCATTCCAGTTGCGCCGATAATTCCAACATTGAATTGTTTCATAGAAATCCTCCTAAATAATAGATTGTAATCAGATATTGTTAAATATAAAAAGAAAAACTGGTTGAAAACCAGCTCGTCATAATATATAATAGAAGCATTGACACGAAAATTTGAGCGTGCCGATAGCTCTCCATCACATAACATGATGACAATTGCACGCTTATTAAACGTACAATCAGGATAATGTTCGACCAATTATCACATATCCTTCGGCGTCGTTACCTTTTACTAATG
>JGI24707J26582_10004170_pt1 | contig 10076 bp, 9 predicted proteins | sample BioPla1DNA1_FD_26582 | JGI IMG/M metagenome (IMG submission 26582) | reverse complement strand
GTCTTTATAAATCCAGCTTTATAGCCAATTAATGTATTTACTAGCAGAACAGCCAATACCCCTATTAAAACCCAGTTCATATACATCCTCCTTAAAACAAANACAATTTATATCTCTTTTTATATATACATNTTTTTTGATCCTTCTTGGGAACCAAGGTAAAACCAATATATAGCGAACCTGCTTACCTAAGACTACTAGTGTAAAGAGCAAGTAGAGCGTTTTCATCCATTATTCCAATAACAATACTTCTGAAACTTCACTATCATTAACCAAATAATATTTGTTTAAATTGTTAGCAGGATAAAACACATCAATATTACTTGTAAAAACATTTTTAAATTTCACTCTTCCGTCGATCCTCATAATTTGGCATGTTAAATTATCGTGCATAATAATCTCGTTCTCAGCCAGATAAATTTTATCATAATCAAAATCCAAATCTGATTCTAATACCCTTTTGCCAGCATCATTATAAAGTAATAACTTTCTGGGATTATTCTCATCCTTGTCCAAAACCACACCGGCATAGCTTTCATTATGTAATACACTCTTAATCTTTTGGTCAAAATCCTCTTGGTAGAGTTCAACAGGAAGCTCTGACATGGCGTATAAAATTATTCCATTTTCCTTAAAGACACAAACCCTATCATTATTTAAGAATGTTACTTTAGGCACTACAATATCATCAAAATCCCAACCTCCAACAAAGCCNTCGGTACTATTTTGACCTACTTCACCAAAATTATAAAATGCAACAGAGCTACTTAGTTTCCCCTTCGTAACCGACATATAGCTGACAACCAATTTTTCGCCATCNTGGGACAAGGCAATATCAATGGGATATCCCGCATTGCCGACATTGTTTTTCATATGTATGATTTCGTTTCCTTCTTTATTATAAAAGTAAATATAATAATCTTTATCTGCCTCCATTAAGACAGCAACAACCCCTTGATTTGCTATTTTTACATTTACAATATCATAGATGGTTTCAATATTATTTACAACACCCTTACGGTCAAATATATATAATGATTTGTTCCCTTTATCAGCAACCACTGCATAGGAATTGCATACATCTGCGATTGGATTTTTCATATCATAAGAACCATTCCACAATAGTTTCTTATCCTTATCGTATGCTAGCGCCCCATCTCTGCTATATTTGATAAAGGAGTATCCAAACCTAACATAGCCTTTTGCCATGATTCCTTCGTTAGACATGGTATTGATAATTTCATAATTTGAGTAACTTTTGTTATATAATTTCCAAATAAATATTCCACCAGCTAATATAACAATAAGAAACAGCAAACTAAGAATTAATTTCTTCCTTTGTCTTATTCGTTTTTTTCGAATACCGTATTCTCTTAAGGTTTGTCCCTCTATTTCTTTTGCCATAACATACTCCCATAACAACATACTTTGAATTGATTATAACTCATATTTNANTTTATCGCACTATGTTTTTCTTAAAAAAGGTTCTCTTAGATTGAGTCCTTGGTTAGCCAAAAATACTCGATTACTTAAACCAATGATTTCAATCAAAGAAAACCTTCTATCTATTGATAATATATTAATATTTTAAAATCATATCCAGCACATTTATTTTTGAATGAGCGACTCATTCATTTATAACTATCAATTACTTGCATTGAGAAAACCTTTCTCTCTCATAAATTAATAGACTTCTTGCATTGATAAGATCTGTCTCTTTCATAAATTAATAGACCTCTTGCATTGAAAAATCTGTCTCTCTCAATAATGAATAAAATTGCTTGAAATGATACCTTCATTATGGAACGATAAGCCTTTGGCCAACATAAATTTTGTTTTCATCTTCTATGCCATTTAANTCCTTGATNAAGGNAATATAATCGCCTGAATTGTATAATTTAAAGCTAATTCCAGCCAAAGTATCTCCACTTTCCACTGTATAATATTTTACTTCCTTTGCTGAATCTTGAATTGGGGCTTTTGTGGGGGTTATTGTAGGTTCTTCATTTACTAATTCATTATCTGATGCTGGTTTTTCATTATCATCCTCTTCATTTTCAATGGGGTTTACATTACCAGGAATAATATCAACGTCAAGGTTTTCACTCTCCTCCCCACGGATATCACTTCCACTTACCTCTTGTACATCATCGGATGGATTTTCTCCTGATTTATGTGGGGGATTATGATTATTAAAAGCGGATTGTACTTCTTCCAACCCGTCCGTTAGATAGTCCAGGGTGTTTTGAATCAGTTTCATTTGTTCGTAATTATCTAGCATTGCAGCACCCACAACTAGGATGATAACAGCCAATAAGGTTCCTGCTGCGTACATAACTCTAGTGATTCCACGACTTTCATCGGTGCTTGGTTTCTTATTCTGAATCACTGTGCGAATTTCCCTTGCTACACGATCATCATAAGCTTCCTCCTCTCTGGGAGACTTATTTTGATCAATCATATAATTTTGCATTTCCTCGTTCTTTTCATAATATATGTAATAGCCTTCTTGCTTTGTAAGACCACCATTCTCATAGACCATAAAGGTTTCTTCTTTTTCCATGTTATCATAGGTTAGCAAGGTTTTATCCTGACCAGCAAAATTGTCCACATGGGTTTTTAAAATCTTTTCTTTGTCTTCGAAAAAGTATCCTGGCCCACCTAAAAACCAACCCACAATTTCTACATCGGAAAAATATTTCTTGATCTTTTCATAAATATCGGTCCAAGCATCATTGGAAAATATAATTTCATTCGCCACTTCTATATTTTCTACTTCGATTGCACCTGTAATAAAAATATTTCTGCTAGTCTCATTCTTGATATACTGCCCAACCAATACCGCCACTTTACAATTCGTATAATCCTCACCGGTCAATTGTCTAATATAAGTCATTACGTAGTCTTCTACATAAATCTTTTTAATTGCACTACTTTTTCCAACCTGGCGAATATTCTTTGGCATCTTAAAGCTGTTGGTCACTTTATTCGTGCCCTTGTCTCCACTTTCCTTGCTATGTATTGTTTCAATCATGAAATTCGCTCCTATTCCTAATGATTTATGCATAGAACCCCAAAAATATAAATAATAATAACACATTTCGGACAGGCTTTTTGTCATATTTGGTTATGATTTACAAATAAGTTGTCATCAGGATTCTACCCTAAAGCATACAATTCGAAGGAATTCCATTTCGCTCTACGATATTTTTATTCTATGTCATCGAATAAATAATAATTTTGCAGTATTCTTTTACACAATAAATGGTTTTGAATGTCTATTTTTAAACAATATGGTAATACTTAACCTAAGATTTATAATTGGATGTGGAGGTATTATGAAAATTTTCTTTAAAGGTAGGAGTATAAATTATTTTGATTCATCCGAGAAAAGTTCGGCATACGAACTTGGACAGATGCTTTCAGATATTTTATTAGAACATGTTAGATCAAATCGAAGTATCGTTTTTTTGTGTATTGGCTCTGATCGAGCAACCGGTGACAGTCTAGGTCCTATTATTGGTTATAAGCTATCCAAGTTTAATAAATTTAATAACTTTTACATTTATGGGACTTTGGAAGAACCGGTTCATGCCAAAAATCTAGAAAGCACCATTGAAAGGATCAATAATAAACACGAGGATGCATTTATTGTCGCAATCGATGCCTCCTTAGGAAAATCAAATCATATCGGATATATTACCTTTGGCGAGGGTCCCTTAAAGCCAGGGGCCGGCGTAGATAAAAAATTACCGGCCGTTGGAGATGTATTTATAACTGGAATCGTTAATTTCTCGGGAATGCTTGACCATATGCTTTTACAGACCACAAGGCTAAATGTAGTTATGTCAATGGCAGATCACATCTGCCTGGCTATAGGTTATAGCATGTATCAATTGAATGCACTCACACTTCAATAGCAAAACCTGAATAGGTTTTATTATAATTTCATTACTTCCGTATTCATATTTTGACGGTAAAATGCAATAGCCTCCGAAACTGTTTGTGCATTTCCCGCTTTCAGGATGTTAGTTAAGGCATCTAATCGATCTAATGTCATCAAATCTTTCCCTAAGATTGGTTCATACTCACTTGCAATTTTTAGCGTTAGAGCCTTAACTTTATCCTCCATTTGCGAGGATTTTGCACAAATATCATCATGTTCCGATTGCAGACGGTTTAACTTTTCTTCATATCTACTTTTGATTTCTGATGTTATTATAAGGTTAGTCGTATTATCAAAAGTAAGCAGTGCTGATTTCTTTTGTTCTACGATTTCATCCGATTTTTTCTCTAGTTTAGCAATTTCCGTATCAAAATTTTCAAGTCCATAACTACTTTCATCACTATCTTTCATAATGCTTTTCTTTATGGCAGACATTTTTTTCTTGTTTTTCATCATTTCAGATCTAAGCCCTTTGATCTGATTCATCACCTCTGGATTTTTTTCCTTAGTAAAGTTACCAATCAATACATAGATTATACCAATCACCAAGATAGAAAATACGTAGGATAGAATCAAGTATAGGGTCTTTTCCTCTGGAAGAACAAAAAAGTAAATTCCGCAAGGTATTACAAATAGAGCCAATAATAAAGTTAATAGAATAATAAGAAAATCACCAAAATATTTGGGAAGATATAGGGCATAAAAAACCCTGGTGTTGCAAAAAGAAGGTAGTCGTTTTTGCTTCAACAAAGTCTTGATTTCTAGTGTTAGTCGATTGTTATCTTCTCTTAAATAGGTTGTTTCCGCCTGGATACGCTCTGATATTTTTGAATTTTTATGCTTGTCCCTCTTATCTTTGGCTTTCTTTACTTTTGCCTGTGACTTGTGAATTTGTTTATCAAAGGTATCTTCAATCTCCTGTCTACGCTTTTTTAGAGTGGATGTAATTTCTTCCGAAAGCGCCTTTTCAACAGATTGAATCTCCTTCTTTACTTTCTCCTCCTGTGCAGTTAATGAATCATACTGCGTTTGAAATCCTTGTAATTCCAACAAACACTCCTTAATTTCCTGTAAGGTTTCAACACCGCCCGATAACAAACTATTACCATCCATAGTAAATCCCCCATTGTACAATTTTTCTAAGGTACCATTTACATTTGTTCTTGCTTTCATTATTACCGATTACTATTCATCTTTCAACTAGTAACTTTTTTGCTGCTATAGATTTTTATATGGATTTATAGTTATATTATATCACCGTGTTTCTAATGTTGCAAAATATTTCCTAGATAAAATAAGAAGCCATATTCTCTGCCCCTTAAGAAAAGACAAAATTAGTATATAAAGCAAAACAAGCTGACTACTTATGATACAAAGCCCATAAATAGACAGCTACTCCTTACTAAAACACCTGTTTATTCATTATTCTAAGCTGATAATCAAATCAACTTTACCCTAAATGATATATTCGGCATGATCATTCTCTGAGCGAAGTACTTTCGCTAAACTACTAGGGAACTGGCTTCTACAATGATTACATTCTATGTAATCCCGATCTGATTTTAGTTCCCTTTTATCATATTTATAAGATTGAAATGCATCCCGATTTTTTAATCCAGGGGCATCCGAATCTATAATATATGAGTAAACATAACTAGCTTCATACCTAAGGGTTAAATCTTTGCTCTTGCATACAGGACAGATATATTTATTATTATTTTTCATTGATACAAATGCTCCTTCACAATAATAACTATATCTTCATCTTTTCTCAATCACCAAAAAAATATACATTTTTATACTGGTTTATAGTCTCTGTCCACAGCCTTTACAAAAACTTGCATCCTCATCGTTTAAAGTACTACAATTTCTACATTTTATCTTAATAACTTCTTTTTGTTGATTATCAATAGAGCTAGTAATTTTATCAACAAAATCAATATTGTTAATTACATCGCTAATCATACCACCTTTTGCTTCATTAAAAGGTCTCAGATCTTCCCGCGCCTGGTCTGGGTCTAGAATAAGACCTGAACCCGCTGCACCTTTTGCACCTATGTTCGTAACATACCCACCTGCAATCATTAGAATGATACCAATTACGGCATTGATAAAGGGTGGTTGCTTTGAAAACATCAAATCTGGTTCACCCATCATTTTGGCAAACATTACAAACACCGATAAAAATAGGATGATACCTAAGATAATCATTCCTAGCCCAACATAATATGTAGTTTTTCTCTTGTTGGATATCTTTGACATAAAGTCACCTCCAATATTTAGACAGAGCATTGAATACCATTATATCATATACTATTTTATTAAGATCCTAGTTTTTTCTTTCTTGTTATAATTAAATATATAAATCCACCAAAAGTAAGTATACCAAAGATTATCATGAACAAAGTATTGTGGTTATTTGAACCTGCAATAAATATTGAAGTTGGACCATCTGCCCCTCCGATCACTCCTATACTTTTATTCTTACTTATTCCTATGCTTTTATTGAGTTTATAGGAAAGATATGCTGGCATTATATAGTCTAATCCAATCATTAAAATGGTAATAACAAGATTGACAATTGTTAGTACCCATATTACCTTTCTAAATTTCATCCTTTTCATTGATTCATCCCCTTTCTACAAACCCACATTTTTTGACTCAGGGTTTTCATAGTTCACGTTACACTACCCTACAAACATTCATGATCTCTTTTGCCGGCCCCCTAGTTAAGGATTCTAGCAATATAACAATCACCTTCCATACAGGGTTATAAATGTAATATATCACCAGTCACTATATTTGTAAATAGAAATACAAAACAAGCTAGTGGAATCCGGAAACTAGCTTAGTAACTTTCCTATTAAAAAGAAAACCGGATGGTATTAGCCATCCGGTTTTCTTTAAGTTAATGAGAGAAATTTNCAAATATATTTATTAAAGGAAGTTTATTGATATTTTAGGTATATCTATAAAAATAGAAGTTTATAAAATGTAAGTTAATTACAAAAGAAGTTTATTACTAATTTAGAAAAATATATGGTGGCATTCTAATGAGAAGATCGGTAATGAATCAATTTACTAATCTATCGTAAATTTTTCAACCGCTTTGCCTAAGGCCCTGGCATTCTCGTCAAGCTCCTTAGATAATAGCTCTAAGTTGCTGATTGCCTCTAATTGGCTGTTGGTGTTTTCTCCAACGGATAGGGAAGCTGCTGCTGTCTCCTCGGAGACTGCCGATATGTTTTCTATGGATGCTAAGGTACCTTTTCTTGCATCTTCAATTACTTTAACACTATCAAAGATCATTCCGACATTATCAATCAAGTTTTCCACTTGACGATTTAGGCTAGCAAATGCCTCTTCGGTTTGACTTACTGCTTCCTCTTGTTCCTTAACTACGTCTTCTGCTTCCATAACAATTTTTACAGTATCTTTTGTTTGTTGTTGAATATCTGTAATTATTTTTTCAACTTCACGAACTGAGTCAACAGACTGATCTGCTAGCTTCTTAATTTCTTCTGCTACTACCATAAAACCACTGCCTGCATTTCCTGCACGGGCTGCCTCAATAGAAGCATTTAGTGCCAATAGATTGGTTTCTTTCGCTATTTTATTTATGGTTGTAATTATATTGCTAATTGATTTCGATTTTGATTCTAAAACATTAATATTCATAATNATTCTATCAGTTATATCTGATGTGGATTGCGTTTTCTCACTCAATTTGTTGATAGAACTAACTCCATTATCAATACTTTCTTTTGTATTGTCTGCAATGGAACTTTCTCAGGTATCTTCAACAATCGCCGATCAATTTCAATTGAATTTTCCTTCTGAGTATTCGTATGTCGTGTTATTACGTTTTTCAGAATCTAAATTGAAGCAAGGTCAAGAGGAAGTTCAAACAGAAAGTATATCCAAATACGAGTTACCTTTTTTTATCACACAAAATATACTCAGCGAATTATTAGAAGAGGATTTCCCTAATCTGTATTTTTGTAATAATCAGGCNGAAATCGCTATGATTGTAAACGTATCGGAGACTGACGAGAAAAAAGAAGCCCTTCTTATGCAAGGTCTCAATACTTTTATTGAATATTGCAGAAATCATTTTGATATTACATTTAATGTTGGCATCAGTGAATTGTGTAGTAATAGACATATATCCGATGCCTATGCCCAGGCAAATAACACCTTGGAATATATGCATTTATTCCGTACGGGTTATTTACATCATTACAAAGACACTCCAAAAGAATCACAGATCGGCTATCTGGAGCTGAAAAATTCAGATTATATTATTAATCTGGTAATGTCCGCAAGCCAGCAGGCACTGGAAGATTATTTTAAGAATATTTATAAAGAATTAAAGCATAGAAAATTATCTTCCGAGGATGCAAAGAGTTGTCTCTACTTCTTTTATAATGTAACCATGAGACTAAAAGCACGGTTACAGTATCAATATCCTTATAGTACAACAGAAAACATATATGCATTGGGNAATCGTTTTTTTAAATCTTCCTTAATCGATGCTATTAAGTATATTGAAAATCTATTTTTAAAGGCTATTACCATTGTTAAAGAACAAAATGCAAACAATGCCGATCGAAAGATTCAGCAGGTCACCCAATACATTGAAAGTAACTATTTTGATATTAACCTTAATCTCAATAATATTGCAGATCATTTTAATATTACACCATCTTACTTGTCTAAGAAGTTTCGTGAGGAATGCGGTATCAGTATTATTGATTATCTGTATAAAATTCGAATTTCCCATTCCTTAAAACTTATTAAAGATACTTCTCTAAAAATTGCTGATGTAGCACAAATGGTTGGTTTTCAAGATAGNAATGCCTTTATCCGAATATTCAAGAAATATTACGGNTGTACACCTGGAAAATATAAAACTTCCTCGATGGAATTAACCAATTTCGCAATAGAAAAAGTCCTGTAANCCAGAACTTTTTCTATTGATATAATAATTTATTTGTAAGAGTTGAATATCTCTTGTATTTTATAGTAAGCAAGTTTTTCTCTTCGATAAATATCTACCAAGCCTTTATTATTTTGAGATTTTGGTCTGAAATGGAACCAACCTCCATCAACACGGCAATCTGCATACTGCCAAATAATCACACCAGCCAGATCCTCATCGGATAGTATGGAAGTAACCTGTTCTTCCAATGCCAGCGCCTGATAATCTTCTGTCCATTTTTCCTTATTATTGCTTCTAAATCCATAAACAGCACCAGCTCCAATTTCGCTGATTAATAATGGCTTTCCAGCTCCATCTGACTTATCAACAAAATCTTTTAGTTTCTTAATAAAGTCTTTCACTGGAGTATTATGATACCATTTTGGATAGATATTAAAGGATACAATATCCACTAAATCCAAGCACATATCGGAACCAATGTGTGCCTCTAAACTAGCAAAGGTTACCGGACGACTGGAATCTAGGCTTTTAATTAACTCAAATTGTTTTGCATAGCAAGTTCTACCGAATTCTGTATTGCTAACGCATTCATTCAAAATACCCCAGACAAAAATGGATGGGTGATTGATATGATTTTCAATCATCTCTCTAATACAATCTGCACTTTGCTGATCAAAGTTTTTATGCTTCATTTGTTTTTCATTTAAACCTCTTGCATGAGCCTCTTCCCATACAAGAATACCATTTTCGTCACATAGATCCAGAAAACGTTCGTCATTTGGATAATGACAGGTACGAACACAATTCGCTCCCAAGGATTTGATAATCTCAATATCACGGTACATTGCTTCAATTGGAATAGCGCATCCAAACTCAGCATAATCCTCATGGCGGTTTACACCTTTGATAATAACTTTTTTCCCGTTAAAGAGAATGTCCTTACCACTAACTTTTACTTCACGGAAACCAACCCTATCGATTAGATCATCCACTGCTTTATCATTATATAGAAGCGTTCCTATCATTGTATATAGTTTAGGTTCTTCTAAGGTATAGGGAATTACAGACGAGAATTCAAAATCACCCTCTAGCAGAGTATCCCCATCTGCAAGTAAATTCTGGTTTTCAAAGGATACCACATGGTCTTCTCCAACCTTAATCTGTAAGTTTACATTTTTCTCTTCATTG
>JGI24707J26582_10004167_pt1 | contig 10081 bp, 10 predicted proteins | sample BioPla1DNA1_FD_26582 | JGI IMG/M metagenome (IMG submission 26582) | reverse complement strand
CCTTCAACTCGAAGTGTTCTATATGCTAAATAACCAAAAATACTAATCGCAATAATTATCCACGATATATGCTTATACAATTTATCTAATAATTTACTTGTTGTTAATTGTTCTTTCATAATTTATTTATTTGCTTTCTTTTAATTCGTTTGCTAATTGTTCGGCCAACTTGCTAAATGTTGCTTTGCCCTCTGCTTCTATTTGATTATCAATTACATTATAAAAATAGTAATGTTCTAAACAATATAAACCCCAGCTGACCGTTGCTACAATAAACACGGCCAAAATATTACCGATAATTGCATTGATAACACTTAAAACTATTGTGCCACTTAATAACGCAATAAAAACGGCTGTTTTAGGATATTTCTTTTGTAATTGCATTTTGCCACTAATAATTGCTACAACAATTAAAGTTGATAAAATAGATACAATAAATGCGAGTGATAATTTATTACCAGTTTCAACATTGAAAATGCTAACTGCAACTAACTTATTTTGTTTATCTTTTTCTACTATTTCATCAAAATCATCGGTAATAAAACGCATATAACTACCACTCTTTAATGTTAACTTTTTAATGCCATCAAACTCGCTAACATTTTTATTTAGTGTAAAGTCGTTGTTTAGATATTGAACATCCATTGCACCCCGTGAATTATCAATTTCTAAATATTTATCATCTTGAATAATTACAAAGTGTGTTTCAATATCAGCAATTTTTTCAACCGGTGTTGCACTTTCAAATAAAATTACAACATTTGGTATTGGTTTAGAATAAATAGCACTAACAACAAGTGTAATACTTATTGGTAATACAAGCGTTAAACTGCTAACTATTTTATAAAGTAATTTTTTAGTGCTTTGTTTCATTTAACACACCCTCAATTATCGCTCTTGTTTCTTGTGATATTAACTTGCTTTCTAATCTTGTTTCTAAAAAAGCCGTTAATAATTTATTGTTATTTTCTAATTCCATTTTAATTTTATCATATTTAACACCAATGCTTTTTTGATATTCATTAACTTGATTTAATGTTTCAAGTGTAATTTTCATCGCTTCATTAACTAATGTTCGAGCTTGATTTAATTTTCTATTTAAGTATTCATTTAATCCAATTCCAAAGCCACCAGTTAAAGCCAGTCCACCACTGGTTATATAATGTGTAATTTGTTGCTGTGCTCCGTTAAATTAAAGCCAAAAAGTGATATATCACCTAAATAACCACTTATAACCTCAATTCCAGCAAGTGCGACAAATCCAAAGCTAATTATTAGTGAAACAATACGCACTATTTTTGCAATCGTTCCTTTTATATCTTTTCTTTTTTTATTAACTAATTGTTGTTTACTCATTGCCTAAATACTCCTTTATTGTATTTTCAAAAATAACTACTAAATCATTTACTTTATTGCGTAAACTTTCTAATTCGGCTTCTAAAATGTTTTTCTCGGCTTTTAATACTTCAATTTCTTGTTGCTGTCTATTGATCTTTGAATATAAATCGTTTAGAAAAGCACTTTTATTTGTCGCCACTAAATGCTTGCTTTTAATGTTGTAAACTAAAATAGATCCATCTTGCACTTGCGACAAATCAACATCTAATACAATTTTTGCCATAACTTTTTATTCTCCTTTTATTCTATTATACAATAATTTTGTATTTTGTTATTAAATTCATTATCAGTTAATTTTTTTACTTCGCCAATTAAATTATGACTTTGATTATAAACTCGTAAATCACCATTGTTTAACATTGATATATATATGCGAATAAACCCTCTTGCTCTATCAACATCTTTTACATTAACTGCAAACACTAATTTGTATGATGAACTTTTTAAGTCATAAAACCAAAACTCCATTGTTTTTAAGTTTTCATTAGATTGAATACTCGTTAAATCAATATTTATACACGGCTTGCCATTATAAACATCATAAGTAAATATATCACTTATTTGTCTTGTTGTATTCATATAGTAAATGCTACTGCCGTTAGGATTATTTTTATCTATGTCGCTATCAGTCAACTCCTCACTTATTGCATGTTTCTTTATATGTTCTTTTCTATTTATAACAAACATATTTTTTTGATAAGTTGTGGTAATTGTATCGAGATTTTCCAAAACATAAAAACCGGTAATTGTTTCACAATTATTAGCACTTGGATTTTGATAACCATTATAAAGACCATTTGAGATTGCATTTAATTGAAAATTCACTCGATCAATAACACAACCATAACTCGTTGTATTACTATCTCGATGAGATTGATTATAAAATAACGGATTGCTTGAACTTGTCCCAGTGCCTAATTTCTTAAAAGTCATTGTTATATCTTTATTTTGATAATNTAATTGCCATTTCAAAGGAATAAAAAGCNAATAAGCTCTTGTATAAGCCGTTGCCTTACCACTTATCTTTATTTCATTAGTTGATATACTAATAATTTTTTCAGCAATAATTTCTAATTTTGANTCAAAAAGTNCATTTTNAATTGAAAAATNACCATCGTTCCAGTGTGCTATAAAATTAACAACATTATTAACTGCTAAATTATTTATTTGATTATTTGGTATATTTAATTGTAATGTACCATCATATTCGTATGTTGCTTCACTTCCAACAAATTGATGAGTTGACACATACACTTGATCCGTAAAGCCGCCGCCTTTAACATCTTGAATTGTATAAGTTTTATCTACTTTATTTATATTACCGATTAAATCGCTTAACTCCATTAACTTGGGCGTAATTATTATATCCTTATCTTTTGTTATTGTTTCAATTTGTAAAGTATAATCCAACAACTCTTTATTGTCTTTATTCACTTTATAATTATTACCTATTAAATTAGTGCAATTACTTAATGTTATATTTTGTTCTGGTAATTTGAATAATTTATTATAAGCATTAACCACTTTATTATAATCGTACTCTTTTGGTAATGTTTCATACTCATTTATATCATCAATGTGTCTAAAATAAATGCCTATATTTTCAATTTGACCGGTTTCAATATCATCGACTAAAATAAACCAATCTTGCATAGAGCCAACTTGTGATAACTCTTTTTCTTTTATATATATTCCACCAGAAACATTATCATACATTTTTATATTAAAACCTAATGAATTACCACTTACAAATCGGCTTATATCACTTAAATAACCTTTACCACTTTTATAAAACATACCACTATTTATCTTTTTAGGTGTCTTAAAATCATCTTTGCTTGTTAATAATTCACTTGGTGAAAATGCACTCAAAATATCAAACTCGACAAAATCATCAAATTGTGTGAACTTTATATCTAAATAATTATCAACTATGTAATGTTCTTTACTTAAATATAAATATACTTTTTTATTTTCTGCTTTAATAACACTTTCATCAAAAGGTATTAAATTAGTTGTTCGGTGTTTTGCGTAGACACTTGTAAAATAATTCTTTAATACATAATCTTTACTACCATAATAATTTGCTTTAATTATATTATTATTAAAACTTATATCTCGCTTAAAAATAACTATATCATCGCCATATACACTGCCTAACTCTTGTATATCTTGTAAACTTTCATGATTACTTGCCAATGCGACAATTTCATTACCTAACCTATTAACCTTTTCTTTTTGAAAAACTCCATCACTTTCTAAAAGTGTTAAACTCGAGCTTGGATTATCATTTATAGTAATATTACCAAAATCATTATCTTTGCTGTGTATTAAAGTACCATTATAAAAGCCGTTATAATCAATTTCAAAAAAGATACCTTTTAATTTTAATGCACCAACCTTATTATTATCGCTAAATGGACTAATTATATTTAAGTGATAATTAGTTGTTGAGTATGGTTCAATAATAGATCCTTTTTCTAAATTATCACGAATAAGATTATAAGCATTAACTCCAAGTGGACTGATACTTAAATCAACAACTCTTACTATATTTTCAATATATGTTTTTTCAGTAGTAGACCACCAGCCAGATGGAAACTCATAACTTGTCCCCCATCCAGTAATAAAATTACTGCCAATATCATAACCGATTGTTGCCAATCTATATTGTGCTAATTCATCAATTGTGTTTGGCATATTGGTTTCAAAATCTTGCCAATCTTTACTTAATAAATTGCGTTTTTCATTTGGAATTACAATTTTAGTTATATCTTGCTTACATAGTATTTGTGCGATAGTTTCCGTGCCATCACTTGTTGCCTTAATTCTTACTCTTTTGTAATAACACATAAGCACTTTATTTATATTGTAAATTGGGTAGCGAGTTTCTAATCTTAAATTACTTAAAGTTAATAATGCTTCATCACTATTTCTAAACCCTAATTTTTCAACAAGTCTAATTGCGTTATCTTGACTTAAAGCATTTTGATAACTCTTTTTAAGATTTTGAGTATATGTTTCACTACTCATTGAGCTTTGAATATCAATTAAACCTTTTTCATTAAATATGCCTTTTCTTTCGGTTAAATCCATAGCACCAATAACATTATTTCTAACATTGGTAATCTATCTTTAGTTATCATTAAATTAGTAAATAGATCTCGCAAATTAGGATTGTTAAGTGAGAAGTCCGGTGCATAAACTTTTTTATATATATTTTCAAGTGCTGGATCTAATTTATACTTACCTTGATATTCCCACTCACTACTATTTTTTATTACTTTAATCTTTGGGTTATATTGAGTTAAAAATCTATTTAAGTATTGCCATACCGATATTTTCTTACTATTTTTAATCGGTTGTGTAATTGATATATTCGGTAATTGAATAACTTCGAGCCCTTTTGTTTCACTCATTAAATTGATAGTGTATGAATATTTATTAGTCGCTTTATTAAATACTTCGTTATAATTATCAACTAAATATCTTTTAACAATTATTGGTAATAAAATAGGTGTATTTATTGTTCTTTCAATATAAATATAATCAATTACATGATCGCCACCTTCTAATTGTAAAACTCTATTATTAAATAATAATGTTGTTGAATTATAAACTGCTTGATAATCTGTATCGTTAACTCTTTTAAGTTGATATTCTATATTATCAATACTAATGCGATTATTAACATTATCTACCATTTCATAAGTATTTATAATGCTATCAATAGTTAATGTAGTTATTTCTTTTGTTCTTTCATAAGTAATTTCAGTTGCATATTGTCCGGTTGCTTGTGGATCTATATATGCATCTCTCCCTATATAAGTACTGCCACTATATATCATTATCGGTACTTTTAATATATAAAATGAATACTTATCATTGTTATAATCAATTATTGCATTGATAGACCAACCATAAACACTGCTTGTAAATGTAATAATGTTTGGGTTAGTTTGCGAATAACTACCGACAAACTCAACACTTGTAATTGTAGAGTCGCTTAATTTTTCTACATTTATAAAAATCGTTAATGGCGTATCTAAAAAATAATCAGTTTGTAAACCTTTCAAATAACGAATACAACCATCTATTGCATTTCCACTAAAGCTCGTTTTATTTTCATAATTACTAACATCTACATAATTAAAAGCATCATAACTTACTTGATTTGATAATGAACCCGTTTTCGTTTCTATAATTTCAAAACCTTTTTCAATAGTAAATGGAATTGATATTAAATCTTTTGCAATTTCAATTCGTACATCATCATAAGGTTTTAATGATGATAATTTATCTATATTGTGTAATTTAATTATTCCACTATCTAAAGTTTCATTAAACTCATCGCTTAAAACAAAATTATTTATTAAATTGCTTACTTGTTTATTATTTATATAAATCATAATCTTTTAATTTATTGTTCCCCTACTCTCNTTTGTTAAACCNGCTCTTGTTCTACTAAACACTATTTCAGCATTAGTTTGATTAAGTGCCATTTGTGATTGGTCTAATTTTTTATAAATGTTAAAGCCCTCATTTATTCCCCAACCAACACTTGCAATTGTGCCACCAATAATAGCNCCCCATAAACCACCAGCACTGCCTAATTTAGCACCACCAACCANAGTTAGTGCGAAACTACCAACACGACTAATTGTATTTATTGTATTATCAAGTGCTTGTTGCATTAAGTAGTTTTCTTTAAGTGTAAAATGTTTGTTTATGCTATATGTAGCAACATTTTTTACAATTCCTTTAACTTGATTAAATGCTTGATTAACTAAAATTGTAGATACTAAACTTTCACTACTTGCCTTACCAGTCGCCTTTGTATCACCACTATTGTTTAATTTATCAAGAACATGATCTTGTCCTTTTTCACCGGATTGCGTTATCTCAATAGTGATTTTTCTTGTTTCTGCCATAATTTATTATTTATTATTTGCCTCTCGTTAAAGTTATTGTTATTAGTGGTAATTGTCCTAACTTGTTAGAGTTAAGAAAATTAGCAAGTTGCATTTCAATATTATTATATGCTTTATTCTTATAAACAAAATTAAACTTAAATGTAGTAAATGCGTTTAGTGTTTCATTAAATGCATCATCTAAAATTGCATTAGTTAAATAATTATTATCAGTTAAATAAAATACTAAATTGATAGTTAATGTGGCTTGTATTGCGTGAGCTTTAGTTTGCCCTTTTTCGTCAAAATATGTATCTGGTGATAATTGAATAGTGTAATCAATATCACTGCTTAATAATTCTANCTCTTCCCACTCTTGCGTTAATTCATTATAAACATTTACATTTGTTAAGTGGTTTGCATTTGGTGAGATTAAAAGTGTTCCGTTGAGTGTATATAACCCTCTGTAGCCATCGTAGACCTCATTAAATGCACTTAATAAAACCGGTGTTAAATAAAATTGCGTTATGGATCCATCATCATTTAATTTTGTGTTATATATTTCTGCAAAAGTTCTTAATAAAGTTTGAACTTTGCTTAAGTTATCGTGTTCGCTTAAAACTACTAATTGTATAGGTTGCACCGTGTGGCCGGCCGTTATTGCACTTTCTAAAAATTGAACGACAACATAAATCCGGTTAGGTTCGTTTCTTGTTAATTCGCTTTCAATATATCTTTCATTACCTACTACAATTTCAATATCATTATTAAAAATATTTGGTGAACCAATTACAATTCTTTTTAAGTTAGTTTCTATTAACAATATAACTTTTTCATTATAACTATAATTACTCATAGTAAACTCTCGCTTTCAGTCCGTGCTTTTTAATCCAACGATTTATTGCATTTGTAATTTGATTTTCTAAATACGAAGTATGTTTACCACTGAANCCACCAGTTATATTAACTGCTTGTGCGTATGAACCCTTACCAGTATAAATAATTACTCCCTCATCTTTATATTTTTCAATATCATACATTTCACCCGGAATATCAATTTCAATACTATTTGCATTTATTTTCACTTTAATTGTGTCCCTTAAATTACCACTTAAAAATACTTCAGCNAACTCATCTTTAAGCCCATTTATAATCTCACTTGCTAAATCTAAATTATTTATATTATTCATTTCCCAATACCTTTTAATTGTAAATAATAAATATATTTTGGTCGTGTCATATACTCGCTAATCTTTGCTNTTTTTTGTAAGTTAGTAATTCGCCACTCACTCCCCCTTAACCTTATTTTATCATTAACTCTATAACCCCAGTCATCACTTGTCTTAATAGTGATATTAGTCGCTGTTGTTAAAATCAAATTACCAACTATATTATTGTCTTTTGTTGTTGCCGTTATTTCTCTAAATCTAAAGCGATATTGAAAAGTGCTATTTTCATTATTATTATCGCTGTCTTTATTATTATTCTCAACTTTACGCAATAATAAACCAACTTCGTTATATTCTCTTTTTGAAACAATACTAATCATAATTATTTATGCTAACTCCAATAATTTTATGTTTGTTAATGTTAAATCAATATCAAAATCTTGTATTTCATATTCTTTTTGAAGCACACCATTTAATCTTATATATATTCTTTGACTTGTTAATTGTAGTGTTAATACTTTACCGACTAATTCATCGCCAGTTAATGTAGTTNTTTGTTGATTTTCATTATCTTTTATTTCTATTTTTTTATCACCATGCCAACCGCTATATAAAATTAGATAATTTTTAATTGTATCATCACTACTAAACATATTACTTGTTAACCAATTCTCAACACTTTGATTAAAAATAGCAACAAAACCAAGTCCAGTGTCGCCCTTTGCTCCATCTATCGCTTGAGCTTTAACTCCAGTATCAACCCCACCAAGCCACCAATTACCATTATCAGCAATGAAAGGTGTTAATCCATCTTTGCCCGGATCTCCTTTTTGTTGAATAACTTGTTGTGTTTGAATTGCATATGTATCACTCATTGCATTGATAGTGCCAGTGCCTTTTTTGTAAATATGTTTGTTTAAGAAACCTCCGTTATCAAGATGATTATAAGTTGCTGGACTTATTGCAATTACATTAAGTGATCTCCTATCTGCTACAATTCCTTTATCTTTATCATAACCACTATCACTTGATATATCACCATTTTTTAACACATAATATGCTTGTTCTAAAAGTGCCAATTTATATTGTTCTTTTTGATAATCAGTAAATGTTTCCCAAAATGTATTAAGTCTATAAAAGTAATTAGTGTTAATCCAGGCTTCTAATAAGTTTTCAATTCTACATAAAAACGCATTAACTCTATCACTTGAATTATCGNTTTCTGGTAGTTCGATTTCTAAATCAATACCAAAATATAATTTGAACTCATCTTTTGTAATAAATCTTGTCTTGAATTCCATAAGTTTATTTTATACTCAACTTTCAACTTTCATATTTTTATTTTAGCATATAAAAAAAGGAATTGTATATTTTTCAATTTTTATACAACTCCTCTTATAAATATTTGGTTAGTTAATTAGTTAGTTAATAACTATGCTCCTTTTGGAATATTAATGTATTTTGTACTAACTGCAATAATTACACCACGAGCATTAACGAGTGCAAAATATCCTTTATCACCACTAAATGCTGTAAAGTCAGTGCCAACCGTAATTGCAACTGCACTTGCATACTCGCTAATTCCTTTACCAACTTCAAAACCACTATCACCAGCAAGACCGTAAATTGATCCAGTGTGTCCTAACGGTAATGTTGCATAATCAGTAATCTTTGTCTTACCACTTGCACCAGCCGATAAAGCAACATTTAATTTAGCTGTTTTAGTTGTAGCAAGTGTATTGCTTACATGTGCGTATACACCAGTTCTTAATCTTTCTGGAACAAATAAATCGTGATAAACACGGAAGTTGATTTTGTAGCCATCAAAATCTTGCACTTGATCTGGTGTAAACACTCTTACATTGTCAACTTTGACTACTGGTAAAACTACACTTTTATCAACTAATAAGAAGTTAATAATTTTGGATGTTGCACTTGGGTAGAACCCACGAACTCCAGCAACTGCCCCAGTATAAAATCTGCTTGTTGGGACTTCTTCAATTACTCGACCTTCATATTTTGTAATTGTAAATGATACTCCTTCAACTGCACTCTTATACTCTACTTGAGTTAGTTTTCTTTGTAATTCAGTCGTATTTCTAATTTGCGACATAACACTTGGATTGACAAAGAATACTTGATTTTCGCCATCAACTTCTGCTTCACTCATAAACTCAATTGCTGAATTGAATTCGCTAATAATTGTATTATCACTAATTGCGGCTTCTTTTCTATTACCAATTAAGGTTGTTGCTTGAGCGGCTAAAGTTGCAAAGCGGAGTGTATCAACTTCTGGGATAATATGTTGGTCGATATATGCACCAACTACCGTTCCCATTAGTTGACCGGCCAATTCCTCATCATCCATTGCATCAATTTTTAATTGAGCTCCACGATCATATCGTAGTGTCTTGGCTTCCCAAGTAGCACCAACATCGCTACCAAGATAGCCTCGCCCGCCTTGGTCGCCAGCTCCAAATTCGCTATAACCACCAGCGGCTGTAATTTGAGAGTTATTAGCTCTCTTGTAATCGCTTAATCCTTCCATTTGTAAGTTAAGGATTTTTACGGTATTTCCACCGGCGAAGTCAAGTTGAATTCGCT
>JGI24707J26582_10004166_pt1 | contig 10083 bp, 12 predicted proteins | sample BioPla1DNA1_FD_26582 | JGI IMG/M metagenome (IMG submission 26582) | reverse complement strand
TCCCATGTCACAAGGTCCCATTCCGTTAAATCTTGGCATTGTATCCCTCCTTTGTGTTTTGGGCATATGCCCGTTATAAATAATATAGCATAGTAATGGGTATATGTCAATAACTATTTTAAAAAATTGGGATAGGCCTTCATATTTTAAATAAATAAAAAGNACTATCCCTAAATTAAGTTATTTCAATAGGTATACAAAGCCTAAAATTTAACTAGTCTTCACAATGGCCTTGGTGGGCATGTTCATCACATATGGTACCAGTAGATTTTAACTCTCCTTTTAAGTATTCTAATGCTACTTTATTACAATCACCACTGGCTCCTACTATTACTTCTATATTATTATTAGAAAATAATTGTTGAGCTGAGGCACCCATACCACCAGAAACTATAGTATTTACTCCTTTTTCATTGAGAAATACTGGTAAAAAACCTGGTCTATGACCTGGATTTGGTTCAAATTTATGGTTTAAAATTTCTCCATTTTCAATTTCGTAAATCATAAAACCTTCACAATGTCCAAAATGTCCACTTACTCTATTGCCATCTGCTGCAATTGCAATTTTCATTATTATCCCTCCTGAATTTTTAAATAGTTTTCTTTGATTTCACTCCACATCTTCCTAATAGCCAAATTGGCTATGCTATTTTCATAATGGATTATTGGTTTTAAATTATTAATAGATTCCATTACCATTTCATCATAGGGAATTTTCCCTACCAATGGAATTTCATTTTTTTCACAATAATCTTCTATTTCCCTTGTGATTTTTTCATTTATATTGTATTTGTTTATACAGGCTAGTGCTGGTATACTAAAATGTTTTGTAAGTTCATGTATTCTAATGAAATCTTCTAGGCCAGATTTAGTAGGTTCTGTAACAATTAGTGTCCAATGGTTGGCTGTAATGGAGGCTATTACTGAACAACCAATGCCTGGAGAACCATCTAATATAGTAAGACCTTCTTTAGTTTCATATTTTTCTCCTTTTCTTCTCATTCTAGATATAAGTAGTCCTGAACCATCTCCCCCAATTTCCATATCTGCCCAAATTATATTTCCATGGGGAATTTTTGTATCATAAATATCAGCTGTTTTCTCTTCTACAAAGTCTATGGCATTTACTGGACAAACTACACTACAAGCTATGCAGCCTTCACATTTTAATTCATTTACTATACCTTTGTCTATGGCATTAAATTTACAAACCTTATTACATAGTCCACAACTGGTACATGTATTTAAGTCCACCTTTGCTACTTTCCCACCAGAGAAATATTCTCTGTCTATATTTTCCCCATTATAATATAAGTACATATTAGAAGCTTCCACATCTCCATCTATTCTAAGGGCACTTTGTTCTAATTCTGCTATAGAGGTGGCAATAGTGGTTTTCCCTGTGCCTCCCTTTCCACTTACTATGGCTAATCTCATAGTAACACCTCCTCTATATTTTGGATAATATGTGAAAATGCCTCTTTAACTTCTTCAATTTCTAAAAGGGTTTCTCCCCTAGAGTAATGTTCTGCTATTTCCCTACTATAGGGAATAGTGCCTAATAAATTTATTTTTTCACTTTTTATATATTCATCTAAATAGTTGTTTCCCTCATCTAGTTTGTTAATAATTAGACCATGGGGAATGTTTAAATTATTTACTAATTCTACTGCCATTTTTAAATCGTGAAGACCAAAGGCAGTAGGCTCTGTAACTAAAATGGCATAATCTCCATGATGTAGTACATTTACCACATTGCAAGAAGTACCTGGGGGAGAATCCAATAGATTTATTTCTTCCTTTGGCAAGTCTCCTAGTAATTGTTTTAGTACTGGCACTGCCATAGGTTCCCCTATATTTAAAATTCCCCTTTTCAATAGAATTTCATTTTTATTTCCTTCTTCAATTACACCTATAGGTCTTTTCACAAAGTCTATGGCTTCCTTTGGACAAACTAAACCACAGGTACCACAACTGTGGCATAATTTTTCAAATAAAATGATTTTACCCTTTCCCTTGGCTAGGGCATTAAACTGGCAAGCTTCAGCGCATTTTCCACATAGATTACATTTATCCTGATTTATTTTAGGTATTTCTACTTCTACAGCTTTTGTATGGAGGTTTTCCGGTTGTAGAAAAATAAAGCCATTTGGCTCTTCTACATCACAGTCTATATAATTGGCTTTTAATAATAGTGCTAAATTTGTGGATATGGTGGTTTTCCCTGTGCCTCCTTTCCCACTAAGTACTACAATATTCATTTAATGTCCTCCTTTGTGAGATGGTCCTGCTGATTTAATTTCCTCTAATTTCCCTAGTTTATAGTTTTGGATTAATTCTTTTATAGGAATATCCTCCCCCTTATACATTTTAATTTCTGAATCCTTTAATAAATCATAGGCATTTGGTCCAAAGTTTCCAGATATAACTACATCAATAGATTTTTCTATTAATTGTTGTGCTGATGCAATTCCAGCTCCACCACTGGCAGTGTGGCCTTTGTTTTCTATGGCCTGAAATTCATCATTTTCTATATTGTAAATAATAAAATATTCAGCCCTTCCAAATCTTAAATCCATATTATTGTCTAAATCGTTTCCCTTTGATGATAATGCAATTTTCATTTGTTTTCCTCCTTCACCTAAGAGGCCTAGAACTATTTCTTCCAGTCCAACTCTTTTTAGTAGTTATTAGCATATGCCATTATAAATATTATATTATTGTATTGGGTATATGTCAATAAGTCTTTTAAAAAAAGAGACCTACTGGTCTCTAGGGTATTTTTTTAAATTCTATGGTCCAATTAATTCCTGTACCTATATTATAGGCCTTGGCAAAATTACCTTGATTTATAGCTACTGCCATTCTAAGAAGGGAGTTTACATAGATTATAGGCTCACTTACATATACATCGGCAAAGGATTTTCCATAAGATATTCTATTATTGTATGCTATAATGGAATTGTTTTTTATTAAAACCTCTATTATATCTCCATATTTAAAGCCCATAGATACAAAGTCTTCTCTAGTTATATTAGTCCATAGGCTTCCAAATCTTACATCTAAAATATCAATATTTCCTTTAATACTGTCTTTAGATTTTATTACTGGTCCTAAATCTAATTCTACTATATTTTCCACACTTAATTCCTTGCCTACATCCTCAAATTTTATTTTACCTGAGGCTAGTTTTGCCCCAGTATAGGCAAATATATCTCTACCGTGGAAGGTATGGGAGTAATGGGAATCAGCTCTTCTATGATAGTCTTCCTCTATTTCTCTAATTTGTTCTATTCCTACATATCGTTTTAAATGGGTAAGGCTTCCATTATCAGGTGTAACTATATAGTGGCCATATTTAGTTTTGGCTACTACAGATTTTCTATTGGAACCAACTCCAGGGTCTACTACTGATATAAATACAGTTCCTTCTGGCCAGTACTCTACAGTTTGAAATAATCTATAGGAGGCATCCCATAAATTGTAAGGTTCTATATCATGGGTTAAATCGTATATTTTTAAATCTATATCTACTTCATGGGCTACACCAATCATAGCCGCTACTGCACCATCAGATAGCCCAAAATCACTTTGAAGTACCAAAAGTTTTTTCAATATTTTCCCCCCCTATTTTGTAAATATTACTTTCCATTCTGGTCCAAAACCCACTGAAAATTCCTCTGTAAAACTGCCCATATTTACAGCTAGGCCTATTTTCATTAATTCATTATTATATATTATAGGTTTACCCTTTTCTCCATCTCCAAAGGCAGCTTGAAACAATATATTTTCATTAAATACTAATTTGTCTTTACAATATATTTTTGTACTAATTATATCTCCATAGGAAAAACCAGCCTTATTAAAATCCTTTAAATTAATATTGGTCCAAAGGTTTCCAAAATTAGGATCAGATATTTCCAATATTCCCTCTACATGGTGGTTTTCAATATTGGCTTGGTATATGGGATGTTCTACTATTTCCTCCACTGGATAGGAAGGCCCTACTTCCTCAAAACTAATAATTCCACTGGCAAGCCTAGCAGCACAGTATCCAAATAAATCTCTACCATGAAATATACTAACTCCTTCTGTACCTTTTCCCCTTAATCTGTTTTTATTTTCGTCTATTTCTCTTATTTCTTCAATTCCTACAGTTCTCTTTATATGGGTAAGGCTTCCATTGTCTGGCGTAACAATATAATATCCATCTTTAGTTTTAGCCACAGAAGCCCTTCTTTTAGTGCCTACTCCAGGGTCTACTACAGATACAAATATGGTTCCCTTTGGCCAAAACTTCATATATTGACGAAGTCTATAGGATGCACTCCAAGTGTCAAATTTAGGAATTTCATGGGTTCCATCTATGATTTCTAAACTTCTGTCTACACTTTTAACTACACCATACATGGCGGCTACTGCCCCTTCTTTATAAGTAAAATCTGTTTGAAAAACTAATATTGGTTTCATAATGACCTCCTCTATATAAATGGATTATAAAATCTACTTTTATTTATAAATACAGATACAGCTATACTTAATATAAAAATTACAATAGATATAATAATGGCTATATAATCCCCCTTATTCATTTCTTTAGCAGAATACCAGGTTCTAGTTTTTTCCTTAGAAAAACCCCTTAAATCCATAGCATTACTAATGACTTCTATTCTGTCTAAGGTGGAAAATATTAAGGGTATAATTATTAATAAAGCATTTTTTACCCTATCTTTAAATTTTGCCTTTCTAGATAGTTCCAATCCCCTAGCCTGTTGTGCCAAAGTAATGTCTTTATAATCCCTTTGAATATCGGGAAAGTACCTTAAAGTAAGGGCTACTGCATAGGCTGCTTTATAATTTACCCCTACTCTATTTAGGGATGCTGCAAATTCACTGGGATTAGTAGTTAATAGAAATATTAATCCTAAAGGTATAACTGACACGTATTTCATTAATTTTGTTGTCTGATAAAATAACTGCTCCCAAGTTAGTGTATATCTTCCAAATAAATGGACTATTTCATGACGGGTGCCATAGATTTCTACCCCTTCTTCTGGGGAAAATAAAAAGGTTATAATTGCATTTATGGCTATAAATATGGCTACATATATTACCATTAGCCTTATTTGAGAATACTTTATTTGGGATACTTTTAATATATATAGGGAAAATATGGTTATTCCAAGTATTACCCTAATATCGTAGGAAAACATAACTGCAAAGGTTAAAAATAAAAATCCTATTAATTTAGTAAGTCCTGATAATCTGTGAATAGGAGTGTCTAATTGATTATAGGAAAAGAGTTTACTCTTCATTCCTAAATCTCACCCACCTTTCGTAGTCTATAAAGTGCTGTACAAATTCCCCTTCTTTATCTATATTTGCCATATGGGCTAGATGAAATAAAGATGTTTCCTTTAAATTTGCATATTGAATTATTTCTGTATCTGTTAAAACTATGGAAGATTTTGTATCTGCCACTATTTCTCCATTGGTTAAAACTATGGATCTAGGAGTGTACTCTAACATTAAATGCATATCGTGGGTTATGAGAATAATAGTAACTCCTAATTTATTTATCTCCCTTAGGAATTCCATAATTTCTGTATAATGTTTGTAATCCTGCCCTGCCGTTGGCTCATCTAATATTATAATTTTTGGATTTAGTACTAATATGGATGCTATGGTAACTCTTTTTTTCTGGCCATAGCTTAAGGCAGAAATAGGCCAGTCTATAAAGGGAGCTAGTCCACATATTTCTAGGGATTTTTCTACTCTTTCTTTGATTTCTTCCTCATCTACTCCCCTAAGTCTAAGGCCTAGGGCAACCTCATCATATATAAATTGTTTGGAAATCATTTGATTAGGATTTTGTAAAACTAAGCCAATAATTTCCGCCCTTTCCTTTATAGATAAATCCTTTATATTTTCTCCTCTATAATAGATATTTCCACTATCCTCTCGTTCAAATCCACATATGACTTTAGACAAGGTGGATTTTCCTGCTCCATTTTTGCCTACTATAGATACCATTTCCCCTTCTTTTATATCTATATTTATATCCTTTAGATTATTTCTAATTCCATCATAGGAAAAATTCACATTTTCTAACTTAAGTATAGATTCCCTAGATTTTTCCTCTTCTAATTGAAAAGTAGTTTTATTCCAAAGTCCTATTTTGTTTTCTAAGCCTTCTATGTTTAAACTCCATATATGGCCTGGTTTCATATCTTCATTTACATTTATTCCTGCATATTTTAAAGCAGTTACATATAATGGTTCACGAATTCCATTATCTATTAATAAAGAAGAAGATACTAAAGCATGGGGATTCATATCTGCTAATATTCTACCATCATTTATAAGGATAATCCTATCTATGTCCCTATGAAGTACATCTTCCAATCTATGTTCTATAATTATTATGGTCTTATTAGAATCCCTGTGTATTCCATCAATAATTTCTATGGCTGTTTTCCCTGTTGCAGGATCTAAATTGGCTAAAGGTTCATCAAATAATAGTATATCTACATCGTCAATCATTACTCCAGCTAAGGAAGTCCTTTGTTTTTGTCCCCCAGATAATTCAAAGGGAGAAGAATTTAAAAAGTTTTCCATATCTACCATTTCCGCCACTTCTCTTACTCTGCTTTTCATTATGCCTAATTCTACATTGTCATTTTCTAAAGCAAAGGCTATATCTTCTCCCACTGTTAGCCCTACAAATTGGCCATCTGAGTCTTGAAGTACAGTTCCTATGGTTTTAGATAGTTTAAATATATCTAAGTCTCTAGTTTCTATACCATTTATTTTTAGGCTTCCTTTTATATCTCCTTTATAAGAAAAGGGAATAAGTCCATTTAAACAATGTCCTAAGGTGCTTTTGCCACTTCCACTAGGGCCAATTATTAAAATTTTTTCCCCTGGATAAATATTTAAATTTATATTATGAAGTGTTGGCTCACTTTGAGTATAATATTGAAAAGTAAAGTCTTTAAATTCAATAATGGGTTTGTCCATAATCTGCCTCCTAAATCAAAAATCCCTTGTTGTAAATCTAATCCCAGTGGAAATAAACACACTGGGATTTGATATTAATTTTAGATTGTGCAATATTAAAGATTACTTACTATTTTTTAGAAATACTGCCTTTCTTAACTCTAGTAGATGCATAAGCTTTTAATAGTAGGGTTCCTATTATTCCAACTGTAATGGAATTCATAATTGCTGCTATAATTCCTTGAGTAAATACTAGATTTTTAGGTTCTGCATATATTGCTATATCTAATAAAGGTGCTATTAATAACCAAGCTATAAGATTGCCAATTAACTGAATTGTATTAAACCGAATAATATCCTTTTTAGTAAATTCTCCTTCTTCTACACCTGTATTATTGTAGGCAAATCCATAAATAAAACCAGCAAATCCACTGGCAATTACCCAGCTCCACCAAGGTGAACCATATTGAACTGCATCACTTAAAGCATGTCCTATAAATGCTATTAGACCACCTGCAATAGGGCCAAATAGTGTTGCAAAAAATGCACCTAAACCATAGGCAGTTTGTAGGCTTGTATTTGGTACTGGAGAAGGTATTTTAACATACATAAATAATAACATAAAAATTGCTGCACCAAGACCTGTTGCCACTATGGTTTTAGTGGTAAATTTAAAATACTTTTTCATTTTTATCCCCTTTCTTTTTATTAATTATTGCACAATACTAAAATTTATTTATATTTACTTCTATATCTTGCTAAATTTTCAGCATCCTCTATTTCTAGTCCCTTTTCTCCCCCTAAGGATTCTAAATGATGGGTGAATTCATGATATAAAGTTTCCCTTAATTTTTCTTCTATTGCTTCCATAGAATATCCCCTACATACTTCTTTAAAAGAACCATAGTATATGACTATCTGCCTACTTACTGTATGCCTACCAGCTGCCATTCTTACATATTCTCCCATTACATATAGTTTATCTGTGTCCCTACTTTCTGGATGGAGTTTAGATTCTGGTAAAAGAATAATTCCATGATTTAATTCTTTGAAAAATTCTTCTGGTATTTCTTCGGCTATTTGGTCTAGGATTTTATGTAATTCATCTATAGTTGGAAATTTATCCATAATTTAACTCCTTGTCTTGTATAATTAGTATATTCATACTTAATATTTTATCACAATATTTTAGAAAATGTAATTTTATATTGTATTTATCATATAGGGTTTGAACTTTTATTAATACTGGCCTAGTAATCCCTTACTTTTAGCAATTTTCACACATTGACTAAATACTACTAAACCTAGTATCAAGTAGATAATAGAGTTGCCTATTGTTATTCCATAATCATATAATGAAAAATCTGTAAAAGAATTACCTCCCATCATAGTGGAAAAAATCATTCCTGCAGCATAGTTAAAGGGAATAATAGCTGATATAGTATTACTTTCTGGAGTTATAGCAACTAAGGCTATTAAAAAATACTGGACAATATTTAATAGGGACTGGATTTTTTTAAATATAAGTGCTAATCCTCCAAATATTAAGCCAATACCTAAAATACTAAATATACCTAAAAATATAGGAATTAAAATAGAAATAAGGTCTATTTCTAGCCAATAACCAGTTTTTCTCATAATAAAGAAAAGGAGAACAATGGAAAATACAATGTTTAATAATAAATTTGAAAAACTTCTTACAATTACAATTTGAGAAAGACTTATATTAGACATATTTAGTTGCTCTAAGGTACCTCTATTGGCATCATTTATTATACTGTAGGCAATATTAGAATAAGCTAACATAATAATAGTCCATAAAAAATATCCAACTATAAATCCTTCTAAATTATTGCCCATATCTATGGGGGATACACCTAAGGATATTCCAAATTGTCTAACTCCTAAAAACATAAACATAAACAATACATAGAATATTAAAAAGTTTGAAATAGTATTAAATTTATATCTATATAGTTCCTTTACAGTTCTTTCTAAAGAGACTTTAAATAAATAATAATATTTTTTCAACTACTCCCCCTCCCCATTTGTTATACTTAGATAAATTCTTTCAAAATTATTGTCTTTTTGTTTTATTTCTTTTATGAAAATATCTCTATTCCTTAGAATTTCTATAATTTCATATATTTCCTCAAATTCTAGAATATCTACTTCCATTTTAGAACCATTGTGGTCAAAATAAAATTCATAGTCTAAATTTAATAAATAGTTTTTGTCTTCTTTTTCTAAATTTTCTACTAAGATTATTTCATAGGTCATACTTTCAAACATATCCATTAATGCTTCTACACTATCCTTAGCTACTATTTTTCCTTCGTTAAGGATAACCACATCTTGGCAAACATCTTGAACTAAATTCATATTATGAGTACTTAGTAATATAGTTTTATCCATGGTGGAGGCAATGTTTTTTAGAATATCTTTTATATCCATATAGCTTTGTACATCTAGCCCAAGGGTTGGCTCATCTAATAAAATTATTTCTGTATTACATACTAAGGTCATAGCTATGGCTACTTTCTGCTGCATACCTCTAGATAAATTGTTGACCATTGTGTTTTTCTTGTGGGATAAATTAAATCTATCTAGTAATTGGTCTATGGATTTTTCTATGTTTTTTCCTCCTAAACCTCGTATTCCTGCAAAGTAACGTAAATTTTCCTTTGGTGTAAGTCTCCAATAAAGATTTCGATTGCCTTCAAAAACAGCNGATATATGTTCTGTGGCGTTTTTATTGTCCTTTCCAAAAATTTTTATATCTCCCTTGTCTGGAATTATTAAATTACAAATACTTTTAATAGTAGTTGTTTTGCCAGACCCATTGGGCCCAAGTATTCCACATATACTTCCTTTTTCCACATCAAAAGAAATCCCGTCTATTGCCTTTACTTTGCCAAAATCTTTTGTTAAATTGTTAATCTCAATAGCTTGTATTTTCCTCACCCCTTTGTATTTTTCCTATACTATTAATATATAATATTTAAGTGTAAATGTCTTTTAACAATAGTCATTATTTGGATATGACTTAAGTAATGTTTTTTAATTTTTAATCATTTATAGACT
>JGI24707J26582_10004165_pt1 | contig 10086 bp, 10 predicted proteins | sample BioPla1DNA1_FD_26582 | JGI IMG/M metagenome (IMG submission 26582) | reverse complement strand
CCATAACTACTAAATATGATTCCACCAGGGTACATAAAGTTAGGTAGATTATCAAAAAACTTAGTCATTAACGTAACTTTATTTTTATACTCTGAGTACAAATGAACTATAGGGTATTTATTATTTCCTTCGTCATCCTTTGCCTTTAACAATGATTTAATTTCTTTTTTAGCAACTGACATTTTCTCCCCATTATATGGAATTTCCAACTTAACGTAGAATAAATCTGCCACCTGGGCAGGCGAGTTTAAGTTAAGTACATTGTCAGTATTCTCCTTGATTGCCTTCTCAAGTCTATCTACGCACTCTATGATTNTATCTCTTAATCCGTCGTCTACATCTCTCTTACCCTCAGTCTCCTTAAGTATGTTACNTAACTCCAANTAAACTTCTTTTTCTTCATCAGATGAGTACTCAATCATTTGTCTAATCTCTGACTCTAACATGATTATCTCAGCTCTTGTTCGATCTCTAACTTCGTATATCTTCTTTTCATCAATTCTATGCCCATAGAACTCCATGTATCCTATAGCCTGACTTACGATTACTTCAACACTGTAGATATACTCTTGCTCTTTATGATTTGTAACTAAATCGTGCTTGTACTTCATAAATAATTGATATGTTACATCNCCATCTGTAGGTGCGTATATTCTCGTGCCCTCATATGTCATATAGGAGAAGTCTATATTGCTNCCAGCTTTTTTACCTTTTGACTTAGTATTCCTGACAATTCCAGATGTATTTTCCTTAAAATCAGGGAAGAAATCCCCTAATTCCCACTGCTCTATCCCTAACTCTACCTTAGCTAGATACTTCAAGTTAGAAGGCTCCCCACGATTGGATGTTGTACTTCTGAATTTATACATGATTTGGTGTAATATCATTGTATCATCTTTAATATTAGTGTCAATCTCATATAACCATCCGCATTTCCACTCAAATGCGCCGTTATGTGCTACTAAATGCTTTGTTTCCAGAATGTTTCTACAACGCTCCATTAGAATTATATCAGGTGTCCACTCGTCAGTAGGTGTGTTTCTAATATATTCTGCCATGTCTCCTTGCTTATTCCTTAATTCTCCAACTGTATATTTCGCTTTTATATTCTGTACAGTTGTCTGTCTAGTAGAACTATTTAAATCTTCGTATAGGTTTTTAAATCTTCTGTTGAAACAAGGAAAATAGTAGGATACATCATTCTCTACACAGAATATTATACCAACTAACTTATCTGCACGTAGTGGTGTATCTGGGTTTTCCTCATTCCATTTAATTAGTTCTCTCTGATATGAAGAGTTTATTTTACCAAAACAGTTGATACGTAGACCAGTGGTCTCTGTATCGTATGCTATTACTCCGTTATAATTATCTAAATATTGAAATAACGCCTCAGCTTGTGCATCATCATTTACAATATAGTACTTCTTATTTTTAAGCCATGACACATCTTCCTTCTCAAGTGCTATTTCTTCAATAGACCTTACCACCACAGAATCAGCATCATTTTCAGGTGCCTCAATATCAATTTGAGATGTAGTCAATTTAATATATGGAATGCCAGTTGGTATTATACTGTCATTATCATAATATTCCAATTGTATAAAATTTGTTTCGCTTGTTATATGAGCCCCACTCAATTCGTTATTATATAGCTCTATATTGTACTCTATCTTTGTTCTGATAAACTCATGCGTTACTGATGTTCCGAAAACAAAGGGAGTTGCAACTCCATTCTTGGCTGTACAACCTCTTATTCCTTTATGAAGTATAGTATACATTTCCTTAGCCTTTTTATTAATGAATGAATATTCGCCAGTTCTATTAATTTTAAAGGCTGAGCTAATTATACCCTCTTCCACCAGTATAATTTCAGTTTCTGCTTTAGTGTGTCTTACCACAGCACCGTACGTACCGCTAGGGTCACGATACTCTCCGCGTGTTATCATAATTTTCCTCCCTCGCATCTCTTAAATGCTTAATTTTTGTTATAGTTTTTAAATCGTCTCAATAGTCTCTCCCGTCTCACTTTTCATTGTACCGTTTTATTAAATTAAAAGAGGTGTATCTTATAAATTAAATAAAATACACCTCAAATAATTTAATGCCATTATGTAAGTATTTTTACAGTATTATTCAATACCTACCTCTGTTATTCCAACTACCTTGGGTACCGCTAAATCATTGTTAACGATGTCTGAAGCTGTTTGAACACCCTCAATATTTGATATATCAAGCTTGTACCCACTGCTCCTATCAGTTTTGTCTACATTAGTGTCCAAATTAGCTACTCGTTCTTCTTTACAATACTTGTATGACTTCTCTGCATCTCTAGGCTCGCATAAACCAATTCCGATTACAATTTCCTTAGGGGAACCTACCTTATACATTTTCACTGCTCTTTCCATGTATGGTTCGTAGTTCTTATTCTTTTTATGATTCTCAATCCAACCTGCCAGAGTACTATTATCAGTAACTAACATTACCTGTCTGATTCCTGCCTCTAACATCATGCCTTGCCATTCATATATAGTTAATAAGGCATGTTCGTATGCTTGTATGGCAGTAATAAACTGGTGGTCTTTCCAGAGCTTAAATTTTCTTGTTATGCTTGTAATAAGTCTTTTACCCTCAAAATCGCTATACATTGCAACAGCAAATAGTCCGTAATCCTTTCCTCTAGGTCTTTTAAATGAGAAGTGACAGTATATAGTTATTCCCTTATCGTTTTTTACCGTTCCTTGTTCATTAACTTCTTTCACTTTAAATCCTCCTATCAATAGATTTGTACTTTAGGTTTTACCTCGAATTTTCTTCCCAAAACACGTATAATGGCATTTTCTACTATGTCTCTTATATTAAAATCTCCTATATCGTTAAACACAATGTCTATCTCAGTATTTGTTACCATACATAGGTTAAACTCTACCTTTGATCTGTATAAATTATTCAATGTTTTTTCTAGAATTAATAGGATTGCTCTCTCACATGAATAATGTACTACATCTTTATATTTGACTGCATTAAATGTCTTTAGATTAAAGTAATCCGCTATTTTCCTCTTGTCCGCTGTTTTGTAAGAAGATTTTCCTATGTTTAGTTTCTTGCTTAACATATATGCGTTTCTTTCATCTTCTTCTAGTTTATCGAAAAGGTANTTTATATCATATATGCCTACAATTCCTACTTCCTTTAGTTTATCCTCCATATCTGCATGTGTATATTCCATATCTTTGTACATCAACTCAAATGCTATTAAGTTTGCCACATTAGTATAGTCTAATCTTAATATTGTCTGATTCTCTTTTGCNTTAATAACATCTACNAAGTGTATTCCGTACTCTTCTATGTTTTTTACCTCTACTGGATATGTCTTTAGCTCAAAATCTTTCGTTAATTCCCAAGAGTACTCTAAATTCCCATTTTCGTCTACTTTGCTTATAATACGCTCCAACCATTTTATTATCTCTTTAATGTTATGCTTATTCACTCCCTTGGCGTATTTTAAATCTTCTCTATATTTATCTGCTTTTCTCTGAATCATGTCAGTATAAACTTCCACGTTAGTTACTAAATTTTTATCGAATATATTGCTAATATTAGTTAGCATATGCCTATCTTGCTGAATTGTAACCATATTCTAATGCCTCCCCCACTAACCAATTGTACTTAATCCAGCATTTCCATGTCAAGTGTCATTGGCTTATTTTTCTCGTAGTTTTCCTTAAAGTCTGCGAAATAATCTATCAAGTTATCAAGTTCTTCTTTTGTACTAATTACTCCATGGAACTCTATACTAACTAGTCTATCAATATGAAATGCCCTAGCATCCCCTATGATTAGGTCGAATATTGCAATGTTTCCATTCCCAATATTACACCTATTATCGTGTCCTCCAAGTGATTTTCCTTGATATCCATGATCTAATCTAATCGTATTCATGTTTCTTGTTCCTAACATCAGTCTAACATCACCGTTTTTCTTTAGGAAAACAAGCACAGCTGACTCAAAATTTAGTCTACCATATACCTCTGGGTAAGTCATCATATTATCCTACGCTCCTTTATTCACTTATATTATACTTTATATACTAACTAGTTATATTTATATATTAAAAAACTTCGCACAAGTTAATGTGCGAAGTTCTCACTATTATTATAAGTAGTTTTTTACAGCCTCACGTATTTTATCTGATGAATATACGTATTTCTCAATCACTTTGATTGACTCATCTACACCAGTTAAAGATATACACCTAGCAAAATTGATCATTAGCTCATCGTTTATAGATTTCTCATTTATTATTGCTATGTCCTTCTTAGATATTCCGAGTATACTTAGTATTTCTTTAAAAGCGTCGCTTTTTTNCCCTTCACACATGGTAAGTAATCTGATAAACCATACCATGTATATNTCAGGACCATATTTGTATCTGATGCTTTCACAACATGCACATAATTCTTCTAAGTCGTACATTATATCNTCATAAGTTGCAGCGGATTTTCCATCTGCTATTGTATCAAAAATAGATAGTTCCTTTCCATCATCTACTCTAATTCCTTCTCTGACTGTTTCTTTCTCATTGCTATACATTTGGGTTAGGTGTCGCATCACACAGAATTTGATGCAGTTATGTACATAACCCTCGAGCGACACAATCGCTCCTGTTTTTGACCTCTCAATAGCCTTATTTATATTGTAGTCGTCATATTGATAACAGTACATTAGTACCTCACTATAGATATCTTCAACGTCCGCAGTTTGTAACTGGTTTTTATTCATGTTTTTCGCCATTCCTCGTATTGACCTATATACTTTTCTTTGATTTTCCAGTATATAATCAACAGTCTCTTTGGACCATCCTGTTAGATCTGGAGTACAATCTTCAAATAGAGGACTGTACACTAGTGTCTCTAAACTCATATGATCCTCCTCTTTCACATGCCATTACCTCCCAACAATTAAGCTGGAAGGTAATGACTTCAGTTGTTTTTATTTTACTAATAGCTTGCAATTACAGTGTCAAAAGCTGACTTTTGTCTCATCGAGAATTCTATAACNCTCTTTAAAGCGTCCCCAAATTCATCGTGGTATTTAACAGCATCTTTAACATTTTCAAATAATGTTCTATTTACAAGTTCACTGTTTAGCTTGTCTAAATTCTTAAGTAAGCCTATTATACTCATGCCTACTATAGATTCAAAGCTTAAGCAGTAATCTATCTGTTCTCTAATATCCATCATGTTTTCGACATTTTCAATCTCGTCGTATGTACCAGCAGTAGCATACGCTTTTTGAAAACTATCTAAATTTTCTAAATCATCGCTAGATGGCGTACTTGAGTAAGCATAACCCCCACCTTTTAGAGCCTCGAAATCTGTCCTATACTTAGCATTTTTGCTATAACCTTTAAGTCTGCCGTAAACNTATTCCTCTAATGTCGTTCCTTTATTAGGGTCGTAACCCTCTCCATCTTCCTCGTCATTGACTATACTTATGTAGACATCAGCTATAACGTCATGTACCATATCTTGCTGAACTCCCATTTTTCTAACTTGAATAACTATTTCATCATAGTTATCAGTTATAAATCTAGATCCGTCTTTAGTTGTCTCAGGCTCGATAAATCTCGCTTTTAAATTAAAATTATTGCTTAGTTCTTTTTCACACATGCTCATCATAAGATTAATTCCCCCATTTACTAAATTTTTCTAACCATCGCTAACCTAATTATATTTTACTACAGAAAATTATTTTTGTCAACACCCAAAGCCAAATTTTCTATATTTTTTTCATAATATTTCTAATTCATCATTGATTGTCATTTTATTTAAGACCCATTTATACCTCATTGTATCTTATTTTATACATTTGTATACAAATAAAAAAGCAATTAGGTATATTAATTGTCATACCCAATTGCTTTTCATCTTGAAAAAGAATAGTTATATTCTGCACTAATTATTAGAACTGTACGAAGGGTAACCCCTTAGATTTACTTACTTTTTCACCGTTATCATCAGTTTTATCCTTTTGTTTTTCCCCATTATTTACCTGCTTTTTCTTTTTTCTCTTATTGTTTTTAGTAACTGGGGCTGCTACATCTGAATCTATTACGTTATATCTAATACACCCACAGTTTTTCATACATTCGTGATTAGCAGAAGGCAATGCTACCTCATCATTCTCTGCGTATTCGGCAGATAATTCACGAGCTTTTACAGCTGTTAAACAAGCGTCTCCTCCAAATGATAATGGACTCTGACATACACCTATATCCGATGCTTTTATATCTAATATGTCTGCTATTTCACCCTTTAACCTAGAAGCCGCTATATTATATAAGGTAGTACTATTATCTTTTAACATGATCCTGTCAAAATCATAATCCTCTATAGCCTCAATCATTTCAATGATTTCATCTGTAAAACCATCAGTTACATTTTCATCTGTAACTGGAACATAAATATATCTAATGATATTATCTAATTTATCCTCGATACTATCTAAAATCTGAGGTGTATTCTCGCTAATATTTATTTCTACCATATGTGATGAATGTTTAAAAGTTTTTTTCATATGTCCTATATAATCTAATTCTGCATCATCAAATTTATCAAATCTGTATCTTACGAATGGAACCTCCTTGATTGATACTTTCTCCTCGCCCACCATAAACCTTCCATACGAATCTAATCCTACATTATGTGTATCAGTTAACACAATACTTGTTATCATTCAACCGTCCCTCCTATTTTATAAATAATATACTACATATACCTAAAAGTCTGTTATGTAGTATATTTAGTATCCTGTAACCTTTGTTTTATCCACTCGTTACCTGATCTTAACCCTAGGTACACCAGCTTTCTTTGAGCACTCAGGTCCAAGTCCTGTTAGTATACTTTCAGGAGTGGTCAATTTTTTCCCACATCTACCACATTTTCCTGCATGATATACCTCCAGACTCATTTGTTCATTACCTTTAGCTAGATTATTTAGTACATATAATATAGACTTAACATTTATATGCGAAGGTAATAATTTTCCCCTAGCTCCTTTACCAAACTTGAATGTGTTATTTAATCCATCAAAGAACAATACACCAGCATACTTGTAGTCTCCATCATCATATGTGTTTATATAGTATATATACTCAGGCGACCCATCCTTGCCCTTCTGATTAGACTCTTTCTTAGTTAGTTTATACTTTAATCTCACACCAGTTTTAAGTGATAATAGTGTAAACTCACTCTTTCCCGCCAGCATGTAACGCAAAGCATCGTGTAAAGTAATTTTTCCACCAGATCCTTTTGATAGATGTTTGAATCCATCACATTCGCCCGCACAATTCTTTCCATATGCTCCAAATAATGCACGATGCTTAGCCTCATCAGATGCACAAGCCACATTTGCTATGTTACCTTCACGCTCTACCATCGCTCTAGCACAATCTATACAAGTTACAAGACTGTCTAATTTAATACCCATAAATTACTACCTCCTTTACTTGAATATGTCTTTGAAAGTCGCCCTAGCTTTTCCCATGATTTCCTCATCTTCGAAACTAATTGACCAATGTTTAGGTAGCTCCTTGTATTGTTCCCAAGCAGGATGTAAAAACCCATTGCTTATTAAGTAATCTAATTGTGCGCCTTTAAATCTCTTTATGCCCCTCTGCCTGTAAACTCCTATTTCTCCCTCAGGTTCTATTAGTGTTATGAGTCCTTGGTCTATAGATATAGCAATTAAATATTCACGAGTTTTACTCATTTTAACCTCTCTCCAATCTGTATTTTATTTTTAGCTATAGCTGATAGCTCACTTCTCTCAAAGTATATCTTCCTCTTAGCTCTTGTTATATATTTAAACTTAGTAAGTAAATCTATATAATCGTAAAAATTAATATAAGTACGTCCAGTTATTTCATTTACAGCCTTACTCTCACTCATACCCGAGTTTAAGTTGTTTGCTATAAAACCACAGAGTGATTTGAACTCCACCTCTTTGTTTCCTTTAAGATAAACTCTGCTATATCTTAGATTTGACTTCTGTCTCCTTATATTGTATCCACGTAATCTTAGATAATCAATGGCTGAATCATATCCCCTGTCATCTGATATTATTGTCACGCTGAAGTATCCTTTAGTTGTTAATTCATCTATAGCTATAGATATTACAACAAAATCTATCGCATTGTTTTCCCCACTCTGAGCCTCTACTATTTTTACCTTAGTTTTGTTATAATCTTTAACAGTTTGACCTTTACCTATTACGACAATTATGTCTACATTGGACATTCTCATTAATTTACTGTGTAATTTACTTCCATAGCAGTTCTCCCCATCTACTACAATTAGTTTTTTCTTTACGTTTGACATAAGAACCCCCATCACCTCAACCAACTTATAAATTATTCAACTTTTTAAATTTACACGTCTACATTGTAATGTATACACTAATGCTCTGTATTTTATCAACTAGTTAACCTGACTAATTATCTAATGCCATCATTTATTTTATTTAGTATATAATATTAATTCAGTTTTACAGAACTTAAATCACATATGTTATTATTTCTTATTTATTGTTGATTATTATTTGGAGTATACATTTTTCGCCTCTTAGTATATTGGTTTTTTAACATATAGTATCCTCAGTTAAGTCATCAGCCAATCTCTTCATAGCTCTACTCTCCAATAAATTTTGTATATTGTCTGGTTCTGTGTAAATTGTTTTGTTTAGCTTNTCTAGGTCAGGACTAATTATATCTATTATGCCTACATCATTNTTAAGTCTAAATTCGCTTAAGTTACTCCTATTTACTAGACTGTAAAGCACTTTTTCATATGACTCCGGTCTATATCTGGACGTTACATTATTCAATATCAATCGCATATATGTCCAATCTCTTAATGATGTCTTAGATGCTATATAAGCCATCCTCCTAAATTGATAGTCATTTATTTTTGCTATCCTGCTGTCTTCCCCAAGCCTTCCTTTAGCCTCTAAGACTGAATATCTTACTTTGATTGGTATTATACCAGAATTAATTGCTATTCTAAATTCAATATAGTCGTTTATCTTATACTTTAATCTGTTTACTAATTTTTCTGGACCAAATTCCTGTATCAAGGATGATAGCATCCTATACATCTTCTTATTAGCAGATGTACTGTTATTTGGTACAGGTATCAACAANCTCTCTATCAAGTCATCCAATACAAAGTTCTCAACACCCTTAAGCCCTTCTAGCATCTCATCATATGTTAATTCAGTGTTTTCCCTACCTAAACACAGTCTATCTATTGTTTCTTCGTAATCATCGTAGGATGTACTTAATCTCATTACGAATAACTCAGTTGCCTTAATTCCAACCTCTACTCTCCTCTGTTTAAACAGTTGTTCCACTATTTGAGTTAATATTCCTCTATTAGGGAAGCTCAACTGAATAATATGCGATACTGGACTGTTCACTAATGTCCTGTTACGTAAATACTCTCTGTAATCTTTATATTCATTAGCGTATATCACTAATATACCGTTGCTGCTTGGTTTCTTAATATAGTTCTTAATTATGTCTTTATGCTTTTTACTCATTGTAGCTAAGTCTACACTACAGAACCATTTGCCGTTTACATTAGGCATATCTACCACATCTAGGAATGTTTCTAGATTTACGGAGTTTGAAATTTTAATCTCATCTTTACTATTAACGTCAATTCCAAACTCCGATAGTAATCCAGTATTTTCGTCATAGTCATCAACTGACTCACTTCTGCTTTTCAATTCATCTATTACTATGTTATTAAATATATTATATGGTCCTGTTACAAACATTACCTGGCAACTATCATATATTTCNGGTTCTGTTATATTTCTAAAGGTATACTTCAAAATTATCACCGCCATTTCGATATATAAAATTATAACAATTATATATCACTGTTCAGACCTTTGTTTCATACAAATGTCATATAAACTTTGAAGTTTACCTCCTACATGGTATCCATTAGGATACCCGAGTTCTATATATCTTCTAATAGTGTCTACCTCATATAATTTACGTACTTTACCATTTTTTAG
>JGI24707J26582_10004164_pt1 | contig 10088 bp, 10 predicted proteins | sample BioPla1DNA1_FD_26582 | JGI IMG/M metagenome (IMG submission 26582) | reverse complement strand
GGGATTTCGTCCCTGCTCAGTTTCCCGTTAATTCCATCCAGCTCTTTCAATGTGTTGATATAGAACTGTTTCTTAACTTCGGCCAACATCATTATTACTATTTAATTACCTGATCACTCTAGAGATTGCGGAAAGCAGTTTTGCTGGAACGAAAGGCTTAATGATCCATCCGGTAGCACCGGCTTCTTTTGCTTCCATCTTTTTGGTAGCCTGAGATTCAGTTGTCAGGAAAAGGATTGGTACGTGTTTGTATGTTTCCATTTCCCTTACTTTTCTGATAAGTCCCAATCCATCAAGATTCGGCATGTGAAGGTCAGTGATAATGATGTCAATTTGTCTTCCATCCAGGAATTTAAGAGCATCTTCCCCGTCAACTCCTACAAGTACGTCGTAACCTTCATTTTGAAGTGTGAAGTTTACTACTTCGCGTATACTTTCAGAATCGTCTACTATTAAAACGGTTTTTGCCATAGCTGTTTATTTTGCGATTGTTTCTTTATAGTTGGATATGTTAGTTAACTTCCAGTAGTTTTTCAAAACCGGCATTCCTGACAAGAGAACTTAGGTCGTCTGAGAGTCTCAGAGAGTAAGTCACATCAAAGCCGTTTTTTGAACCGCTGTTTTTAATAGCTTTAAGCAATTGTATAAAGGTAATGTCAATATTCTCCACATTGTCAGCTAATATTACCACCTTTTCTGGTTTATTGCTCAATTGGCTCTTAACGCTTTCGGTGACTTTCTTTATTGAAACTATGGTTAATTGACCGCTGAACTCAATGTTCAGGACTCCATCAGTTTGCTTATACTCGATATTGAAATTGTCAGGCATAATAGTAATGTTAAAGCTTTACTCTGACTTCTTAAAACTTTTCATAATTCTCAAGGTCCAGGTCAAAATCCTTTGAAAAGTCTCCCAGATTGCCAGTAGTTGGCTTGGGTGCTTTTACTTTTTCAGTTTTGTCAACTTTTTCCTTTACACGTACTTCTTTAGGCTTTGCTTCGACCACGGTACTTACCTCTTTTGAAGGTTTAGTTGCTTGAGGAGCTGGTTGTTCTGGCTTTTTTCCCTTGCCAGGGATGCTTTCTTCTTCTCCAATTTTGAAGTAGCGTACAGCTTCCTGAAGGTTTTGTGCAAGGTTCAGAAGTTGTTGTGAACTTTGAGTCAGTTCATCAGAACTGGAAGCGTTTTCCTGGGTAATCATGTTTAGTTGCTGCATTGCCATATTTATTTGATCGGCACCGGTCTTTTGTTCAAGACTTGCGGCAGCAATTTCCTTGATAAGCATGGTAGTCTTTTCGATGTCGGGAACTAGCAGTCTGGCTTTTTCACCGGCCTGTTGAGATACTTTCAGACCTTTTGATACCAGGTTTGCTATTTCATCAGCAGCTATCTTACTTCTTTCAGCAAGTTTTCTCACTTCAGTAGCAACAACTGAGAAACCCCTGCCATGTTCACCAGCTCTGGCAGCTTCAACAGCTGCATTAAGTGCAAGGATGTTGGTCTGGAAAGCGATATCACTGATTATGCTAATCTTCTCTGCAATCGCCTTCATTGATGAAGTAGCCTCGGTGGTAAGTTGGCTTGCAATATTTACGTCTTTGGCTGTTTCAACGGTTATTCTTTCAGTTTCTATAGCATTTTCATTGTTCTGTTCGATGTTGGCTACCATTTCCTCAATAGAGGTTGATACCTCCTCGGCAGAAGCAGCCTGATCAGCAGATCCACGAGATAACTGCAGTGAGCTGTCTTTCAATGTCTCACTGGAATAAACCAGGTTGTTTGCATTTTCCTTGATTGACAACACAGTTTTCTTGAGGGTTAGAGCCATAGTACTCAATTCGGTTGCTAGGATTCCTAGCTCATCATTTTGGTTGACATCAACTGATGCAGTGAGATCTCCGGCGCCGATAGCCTTGGCAAATTCCACACCTTTTGTAAGGGGAGTAACTACATTGCTATAGAGCAGGATTGCAATCAGCAGAGCTGCTGCAATTGTAATAAGTCCCATCAGGATTACAGTCAGAAGCAGTGTATTTGAGGACTTTTTGGTTTGGTCAAGAGCTGCAGCATTTTCGCTGGCAAAGAAAGCATTAAGATTTTTTACTTTTACAAGAGCTTCATCAGACAGCTTCATAATATCTCCGCCCTCAGTAACCAGGTTTTCTGCTTCGAAAAACAGCATTATATCCTCATAGTCATTGAAGCTTGCCAAGTTTTGCATGATAGTCTTGTGCATTTCAAAGACCTGATCCATGGTTTCAAAGACGATGCTCAGAGTATCTCTGTTTTCTTGTTTTTTCCATTCTGTCGCAAGTATTTCCAACTGTGCCTTCACTTCAGGCCATTCGGTCTTGTGCAGATTTTCAAGACGGATTTTGTCCGGGGTACCGGGTTGTTTATCAACAAACACCCAGTTTCTGATGAGCATCTTACTTTGTGTAATCAACACATCAAGTTTATTAAGTGTCTGGAGAGTGGGTGCATATACATTGGTAACCCTGTTATTCAAACTAGTATTACGTGTTAATGTAGTAATAGTCAGTACGCTGTTTAGCAGCACAGCTAGCAGGATAACTCCAAATCCATATAATAGCTTCTGTCGAATCAGAAAGTTCTTGCCCAAGTTTATCCTAATCTTCATTTTCCTAATATTTTATTCAATCTGTATAATTCCATGCCCCAACTGGCCACGAAATATCTTTGTGACCAGCCAATAAATAAAGGTTTCAATGTCTGGCTTAAGGGTTAAAGCACAATAGCTGCTGCCATTTCTTCAAGGCGTGAACTAAACTGAAGTCCCATCCAAGCTGCATTTCCTTTGTGTAGTTCGAATTTGAGTACACCATCCCGAATCACAAAATTGATGGCAGCTCCGTGGTTCGTGGCACCGTCGGTTTCTGCTATAATAAGGCTCTTATTTTTCTTTGCTTTTTCGATAAGTTNCTCCGAACTGCTTCTAATATTTACAGCCGAAGACACATAAATTACCTGACAGTTATCAACCTCATCAATTGAGCGGAACTCCTTAACAATGATGTCCTGGAATCCGAATTTCTTTCCGGCAGATTGCTCTCTNATCCAGCCAGCAACTTCCTTGTTCCTTACAACACCAATTACAAAGTCTCCTTTAAGAGATTGATCTGGCCACCCTATGTACCTTATGAAATTCAAAGTAAATACTGCCTTATACTTTGCCTCCTGAGCCTCTGTTTTAAACAGTGGCAGAGACAACAACATCAATAAAAATAATACCCTTTTCATTGCTATAGATTTCCATTTTCAATTCAACGTGTGGGAATGTTACGAAGGGATTTGGTTTTGGTTACTTTTTTGTGTATTTTTTTGTTTTAAGACCATATTGTTCAGCGTTTTTTACAAAACTTACAATCTAGTGATTTTTTCATACTCTTATTAAACAAGAATAGGCTTTTTGCTCTTATAATGGATCTATATTGATTGTTTTGGGGCAAATTTCAATAAATTTGCCTTGGAGTAACATTCCGGCAGCAAATGCTTTACCGGATACTAACGAATTTTGATAATGAAGTATTCGGATGCCTGCAGGCAACAGATTGAAGAGGTCCTTACATCGATAGTTAAAAATCGTCAACCAGAAGGTTTGTATAAACCTGTGGAGTATATATTGTCTATAGGTGGTAAACGTATCAGGCCGATGTTATGTATGTTGGGATGTGCCTTGTATGACAAGAGCAAAGTTGACCAATGTTTATTTCCTGCCGTGGGGCTTGAGTTATTCCATAATTTTACACTACTCCATGATGATATAATGGACGCCTCGGAGATGCGTCGGAACAAACCTACTGTGCATATCAAGTGGGATGATCGTACGGCAATTCTGTCAGGTGATGCCATGATGATCTTAGCTTATCAGATGGTCACCAGGGCCCCTGCAGGCAACTTGCCCAAGGTGTTGGAACTATTTAACAGAACTGCTATAGAAGTGTGTGAAGGCCAGCAGTATGATATGTATTTTGAGTCCAGGATGGACATCAGTGGGGATGAATACCTTGAGATGATAAGGCTTAAGACAGCAGTTTTGCTGGGAGCCTGTCTGCAGACTGGTGCGATTATCGGAGGAGCATCTGACCAGGCTTCAGAGGCCCTTTACAAGTTTGGTTGTGATGCAGGTATGGCATTTCAGTTGCAGGATGACTGGCTTGACGTGTATGGAGACGAGGAAAAGTTTGGCAAGCCAATAGGAGGAGATATTGTAATAAATAAGAAAACATTTTTGTTGATAACAGCGTATAACAGTCTCCCGGAAGCTGCCCGCAAAGAGTTGTTGTACTGGTTGGAAAAGAAGGACTTTGACAGGCAGGATAAAATAGATGCAGTACGCAATCTCTATGATGAGGCGAAGGTTTCCGATACTGCTAGGCTCCTAATGGATCAATATTACAGCAGGGCTCTAGAACATCTTGAGTATGCGGGAGGAACTGATGAGATTCGATTGGAACTGAAGGAATTTGCATATCAGATGATGGATAGGTTCAGGTAGTTGTTTATGATGCCTGGTTAGTATAGTTTAGTGTTTCAGTAAATAAGATTTCGAAAAGCTGTGAGGGAAGGCTATGTAGTCGTACCTTAAGGCTTCTTGTTAATAATATAACAACAGATATGACTGAGATAACAGGAAAGATCATCCAGGTAATAGGNCCTGTGGTTGATGTTGAGTTTGAGCCTCAAATTCATGAGCTTCCCAAGATAGATGATGCGTTGGAGATCATTGGTGATGGTAGCAACAGGATAGTGATAGAGTGTCAGCAGCACATAGGTGAACATGCCGTAAGATGTATTGCTATGGACTCTACCGATGGTCTGATGCGCGGCATGAAGGTGGTAGCAAAGGGTAGTCCTATTACTATGCCAATTGGGGAAGCCTCAAAAGGTCGACTTCTTAATGTAGTGGGCAGGGCAATTGACGGTATTGATGAGGTTAAGACCGACCGTTATTCGCCGATTCATAAGAAGGCACCTGCCTATGAGGATTTGTCACCCGAGAGTGAGATCTTGTTTACTGGTATCAAGGTTATTGACCTTATTGAGCCATATCCAAAGGGTGGTAAGATCGGACTTTTCGGTGGTGCCGGTGTTGGCAAGACGGTTTTGATACAGGAATTGATAAACAATATAGCAAAGGGTTATTCCGGACTCTCAGTGTTTGGGGGAGTTGGTGAACGTACCCGTGAGGGGAATGACCTGCTTCGTGAAATGATTGAGTCGGGCATTGTTGACTATGGTCCTGAGTTTAAGAGGAGCATGGAAGAGGGGAAATGGGATCTGGATAAAGTTGACACTGAAGCCTTGAAAAATAGTCAGGTAAGTATGGTGTTTGGTCAGATGAACGAGCCCCCGGGGGCTCGTCTCAGGGTTGCCCTTTCTGCTTTGACCATTGCTGAGGGTTTCCGTGACGGTGACGGAACAGAAAAGGGACGAGACGTACTTTTATTTATCGATAATATATTCAGGTTTACACAGGCAGGTTCAGAGGTATCTGCATTGCTTGGTCGTATGCCTTCTGCAGTAGGTTATCAGCCTACTCTTTCATCTGAGATGGGTGCATTGCAGGAACGTATCACTTCAACACGCAACGGGTCTATTACTTCGGTTCAGGCCGTCTATGTACCTGCCGATGACCTTACCGACCCGGCACCTGCAACGACTTTTAGTCACCTTGATGCCACTACAGTGTTGAGCAGAAAGATTTCAGAGCTTGGTATTTACCCTGCTGTCGATCCATTGGATTCAACTTCCAGAGTACTTACTCCCGAGATTGTGGGTGAGGAGCACTACAATACTGCTCAGAGAGTAAAGGAGATATTGCAGCGTTACAAGGAGTTGCAAGATATCATTGCAATTCTGGGTATGGAAGAACTCTCAGAAGAGGATAAGCTTGTAGTACACAGGGCTCGTCGTGTTCAGCGCTTCCTGTCACAGCCCTTCTTTGTTGCTGAGCAGTTTACCGGTCTTAAGGGAGCACGTGTATCTATCGAGGACACTATCAGAGGCTTTAATATGATACTAAGCGGAGAACTTGANAAGTATCCGGAAGCTGCTTTCAACCTGGTCGGTACTATTGAAGAAGCTATTGAGAAGGGTGAAAAACTGATGAAGGAGGCTCGCAGGAAATGAAAACAGACTTATTTCTCGAAGTAGTCACTCCTGAACAAATCGTGTTTGAAGGACCTGTCGGAATGGTTGAAGTTCCCGGTTNCAACGGGCGTTTCACCCTCCTGAAGGATCACGCACCAATTATTGCCTCGCTTACAAATGGCAGGATCAGAGTGATTGGGAAAGATGGCCTTGAAAGACTATTTGAGTGTAGTGGGGGTATACTCGATTGTAAGGAGAATCATGTGATCATCTTGGTTGATAAAGCATTAAAGCAGGAATAATTCAGATTTGTATAGGTTTGGTATAATATTGAGGCTGCCCGCAAAGGCAGCCTCGGTTTTTTAAGACAGGGGTAAGTGATAGCGTATGTGCAAAACGAAATAAAAGTGGTACCTTTGTTGAAATTCACCAAAAGAAACATCTATTATGAGTTTTAGCCAGTTGTGTAATCAAATTTTTGATGCAACTACGGGTCATTACCATGAGTTTGACAATGTAGATGCAACACCACATAACCCTTATGAAAAAGGTTCCATTGAGTTCCTTTTGTTTTCCAAGAACTGGATAGATGCCGTTCAATGGCACCTTGAAGATATTATCAGGGANCCTGCAATTGATCCCGTTGAAGCGCTTAAGATCAAGCGCAGGATAGACGCATCCAATCAGGAGAGAACCGACCTTGTCGAGTATATTGACAGCTATCTGCTTGACAAATACAAAGATATAAAGGTTGCTAAGGATGCCACAATTAACACTGAGACTCCTGCATGGGCTATCGACAGATTGTCAATCTTGGCGCTTAAGATATATCATATGAAGCAGGAGACTATTCGTACTGATGCAGCTCCGGAACATATAAAGGCATGTACTGACAAGCTAAACGTATTGCTTACCCAGCGTACTGACCTAAGCAGGGCTATCGATGAACTGCTGGCTGATATTGAAGCAGGTAGGAAGTACATGAAGGTGTACAAGCAGATGAAGATGTACAATGATCCCGCACTTAATCCGGTATTATATAAAGGAGGAAAGTGAAAAAAGGCGGTAAGATACTGGTAGTACGATTCAGTGCTTTCGGGGATGTGGCAATGACTGTACCTGTCATTGCCGGCTTTTTAAAGGCCTATCCGGAGGCAGAGGTTGTATTTGTGTCCCGTCCATTTGCAGCAAAGCTATATGAACCCTTTAGCCAGGTTCATTTTGTCAGCTTCAATCCAAAGGGGGAGCATAAGGGACTAGCCGGTATTTTCAGATTATTCAGGGAGCTCAGGTCTATTGGATCCTACAGTTTTGTTGCCGACCTACATAATGTATTGCGCAGCAGGATACTTGGCCTATTGTTTAGTTTATCGGGAATCCCTGTTTATAGGATTGACAAAGGCCGTACTGAGAAAGATGAACTTGTGAGACAGACCAACAAGAGGCTGAGACCTTTGAAGTCCACTTTTCAACGATACTGTGATGTATTTGGTGCAGCGGGTAAGGCATTTGATCTTCAGCCACTAAGTCTTAGAGGTTATTTTTTTATTGAAAGTTCACAGCCTCCACACGCATCCCTGGGACTAGCGGGTCCTCATATTGGTATTGCGCCCTTTGCGGGACATAAGTGGAAGGCCTGGCCTCTTGAGAAGGTAGAACAGCTTATAGATTTGCTTGATGAACGAGGTTTTCAGGTATACCTGTTTGGTGGTCGTGGGACTGAGGCTGAGGTGCTTGAAGATCTGGCAGGTCGCTTTGTAAACGTACACAGTCTGGCAGGTCGCTTGTCGATTGACGATGAACTGAAAGCAATGGCCATGTTGGATGTTATGATTTCGATGGATTCGGCCAATATGCACTTGGCACGTCTTGTTAATACTCCAGTGCTAAGTATTTGGGGTGCAACCCACCCGTATGCCGGGTTTTATGGCTGGCAGCTTCCCGAGGATTGGGCTGTCCAGGTTGATTTGACATGCAGGCCATGTTCCGTGTTCGGAAACAAGGAATGTTACAGAGGGGACTTTGCATGTATGGAACATATAAGTCCGGCTATGGTGGCCGACAAACTTGATTTTTTATTGACGAGGACGAGAAGTAACAGACTCTGATCCCAAATACACACCTATTGTCTTGATGAATATTTTATTTCTTAATTCTCTTGGTCGTAAGAAATGGGGCGGGGGAGAGAAATGGATGCTTATGGCCGCCTCCGGACTTAGGGAGCGTGGGCATAAGGTTATTGTGGGGTGTGCAGACAAATCGAAAATATCGCAGAATGCAAGATCCTTGAATCTGCCTACACTTCCACTTTCNTTCAAGACAGACTTCGATTTTATCGGTTTCTTCAACTTACTTAGGGTGCTGTGGAAGAATCCAGTAGATGTGATTATATGCGGTCAAAATAAGGATACCAAGATTGCAGCAGTAGCCGCCCGTGTCTCAGGCGGCCCGGTCGTGTTAGCCCGTCACGGCTTGCAGCTCATTAGCAGGAAGCTCAAGTACAAATACATCTTTACAAAGATGATCGACGGGATAATTACCAATACCAGATCTATCAAGGAGGAGTATGATTCCTATTGCTGGTTCCGACCCGGATTTGTAAAGGTGATATACAACGGGTTTAATCCTCCAGCAGATGTAGATCCCTTTGATTTTAGGGCAAACTTTTGTTTACCTGAAGATGCTCTGGTGTTTTTCAGCGCAGGTCGACTGGCTTCGCAAAAGGGCTTCGACGTGTTGATAAAGGCAGCAGCAAAGGGAGTAGCCGAGGGTCATAACTGGTATTTTTTTATAGCTGGCAAAGGCAAGAAAGAGAAGGAGTTGAGGAGGCAGGTCAGAGCAGAAGGTCTTGACGACCGTTTCCACTTCATAGGTTTTGTTGACAAAGTGCTTCCCTATGTATTAGGAGCAGATGTCTTTGTTATGCCTTCATTTTATGAGGGGATGCCCAATGCAGTTATGGAAGCCATGGGTGTTGGCAAATGTTGTGTTGCNACAGCAGTCAATGGNAGTACTGANCTTATNGAGGATGGTGTTGATGGCATACTTGTTGAGGCCCGAAATCCGGAGTCACTCTATGTAGGTCTGTTGAGAGCAGGTAGTGACCAGGCTTTTAGGGAGGAGTTGGGTAGTGCTGCAAGGGAGAAAGTCAGAACCAACTTTTCCGAGAAGGCAATGCTAGATAATCTAGAGGATTATCTGGTGGAGATTACCAAAGCATCGGCACAAAGGATTAAGACAAGATAATTATGAAAATACTAGTTACCGGTGCAGCAGGATTTATAGGTTTTCATCTGAGCAGGCAATTGCTTGGTAAAGGTCATGAAGTTACCGGAGTTGATTCATTTAGCGGATATTATTCGACAAGATTGAAACAGGATCGTGTTGAGTTGCTAAGTCCGTACAGGATGTTTAGCTTTTCAGAGATGGATGTCTGTAACCGTTCAGACATTGAATCCTTGTTTGCTTCCGGGAATTTCGATATGGTAATACATCTGGCAGCACAGCCGGGTGTAAGGTATAGCATTGACGCACCCCACAAGTACATAGAGAGTAATATAGTTGGGTTCCTGAATGTGCTTGAGGCCAGTCGTCAGAACAAGGTCAGCCACTTCCTGTATGCTTCTTCAAGTTCGGTTTACGGCAATCGTGTTGGTGGTTCATTTTCTGAAGCTGGGGATACAGACCATCCAGAGTCCTTATATGCAGCTACCAAGAAGAGCAATGAACTGATTGCCTATAGTTATACACGCCAGTTTGGTATTCAGGCAATCGGTTTACGCTTTTTTTCAGTTTATGGACCCTGGGGGCGACCCGACATGGCCTACTTTTCGTTTACCAAGAAAATACTAAGAGGAGAGCTTGTTCCAGTTTTCAACAACGGCGAGATGGTACGTGACTTCACTTACATTGACGATATATGTAATGGTGTTGTAAGTCTGGTTGAGACAGTCGATAAGCTCCCACAATACAA
>JGI24707J26582_10004163_pt1 | contig 10089 bp, 12 predicted proteins | sample BioPla1DNA1_FD_26582 | JGI IMG/M metagenome (IMG submission 26582) | reverse complement strand
TAACGAACGCGCAATCTCTAGGCGAATCTTCTGCCCACCGGAGATATTTTCACCGTTATTTTCGATTTTTACATTTAAAATATCTTCAAACTCCGAAGTTAAACCTACTTGATCGAGTGCTTTTAGCATTTGTTCATCGGTAAAATCAGAACCTAACGCTAAATTGTAACGGATGGTCTGATTAAATAAATGCGGGCTTTGTGAAATCAAGCCAATATTAGCCGCAAAATTGTCCACTGTCTGACCATTTTTTTCACGGAAAATAATTTGTCCCTCATCCAACGTTTCATCGCCTAAAAGCATCGCAAAGAAGGTTGATTTCCCACAACCACTCGGACCAGTTAAGAGATATTTTTTGCCGCGTTCAAAAACTTGTGAAAAGTTTGTAAACAAGGTACGTTCGCCAAAACCTTTCGCCAAATCTTGCACTTGTAATTGTGAAAGTTGGGCATTTGCAGCTGGATGAACAATCAGAGGAGTCTCTTCTAATGCAAAGATTTCGACAAATTTATCTTTGATGGAATTACTTGCTCTAAGCTGATTATAACAGTCAATCGCTTCACCTATGCTAGTACCAAAAGATCTAGATGCTACAAACATCGCTACCAAACTCGCCATCGTTACACCAGAAACACCCAAACTTTGAAGATAAAAGCCGATAAACAATGGTAAGACTTGAGCAATAAAGCCAACTAAACCTAAAACAAATTGTGCCCCTTTACGGATGACAGTCGCTTTTTTTCGCGCATTTTCATAAGCGACTGTTGCGTCATTCACTTGTGAAAAAGCAGCATCCAAAGCTTGATTCATGCGTAAAGTTTGCTGACCATTCATCGCGTCCATGATTTTTGATAGCAAGGTACTACGAGTCGTNGATTGTTTGCCCCCTGATTCGTCAATTTTTTTATCAAAGGCGTGACGGACAAAAATCGATANNGTTGCACAAACGATAAATAACGCACCTACAATGACATTTTGATATAACAAATACGCAGACAACACGATGATNAATTGTATTCTCACTAGCACCAATAATGCCATCGTCATATATTGTTGAAAGAAGAATTCGACATCTTGTGTTAAAATGGCGATTTGCTCGTCTTCAGTATAGGAGTGCTTGCGTGTCGTGAGTAGCTGATACAGTTTCACCCGCAACTCGCCCGTACGATAGACCATATAATAATTGCTCAACAGATTATCCGCTAGCATCAAGGCATAAAGTAAAAGATAAACGCACAAACCATAGAGGATAAAACTCCAGACTTGATCCATTCCTTGTGCGTGTTCAAGCGTGAAAAGTCGTTTTAAAATCAAAGGTTCACACAAAATACACAACGCTGAAATAAAGCCAGTAAATGTTATCAGTGCTACAACCTTTTTTCCCATAATTTTGACAAACATCTAGGCCACCTCCCAATCAATCACCGCATCATATACACTTAAATCGTCTACATAATGCGCCACTTCGATAATCATAATTGGTAGTGAAAGTAGGAGTTGACGGACTTTACGTGCATTTGCTGGATCGAGTGCCGCAGTAATTTCATCGGCGAGTAGGATATCTTTTTGCCGCAATAAAAAGCGTGCAATCTCTAGACGTACCCGCTGACCGCCAGAGACATTTTTCCCATTATCTTCCACTTGAAAATCCAAACCTTCAGGAAATTCTTGATCCAATCCGACTTNTTGTAAGACCGTTAACAATTGCTCGTCTTGAAAATCTTGACCAAGGCTAAGGTTTTCGCGGATAGTCGCATTNAATAGATACGGATTTTGCTGAATCATCCCNACATTTTGCGTAAAGTCTGTAAAGGAGTGCTGTNAATNATCATAAACTGCAATCTTNCCTGCATCGAGGGTTTCTTCTTTACTAATGAGCTTGAGTAAGGTACTCTTACCACTACCACTTGCCCCACGAATTAAATAATGCTTGCCGGCTTCAAAAGTATAGTTAAAATCCTGTAAAATACGTTTATTATCAAAGCTTTTCGCAACATCCGTACAGACCAAACGTTGAAGCTGTTCGACATAATTCGTTTGTGGGCTTTCTGGGACTTCATCGAGCACCGCATAGACTTTTTCTGTCGTGCTTTTCGCTTCTTGAAAGGCTAACAGCGAGTACATCATCGTTTGTAATGGATTTGTTAATGTGCCTGAAGCAATAAACATCGCCACAAGTGCTGCAAAATTCGTTTCTTCAAAAAAGTGAGGGAATAAAAAGTATAAGGCAATCGGTACTACTCGACCTAAAAACATAGTAATCCCATTAAAGAAAAATAGAAAATTATAGATATAGTAGTATTTCGCACGTTTACTTTCATAATCCATAATCTGCGTTTTCATATCGGCAAATGTCGCTTGATTGGCTTGATTATGTAAAATGGTGCCTCGGCCTTTCACAAAATCCATCAACTGCGCCATCACCTCGTTACGAGCAACACTTTGCGCTTCACCGACTTTTTCGGTATAGCTATTTAGCAATAATTGTGGCAGAGGTCGCAATAAAGAAAGAATAACAAATAGTAGACCGAGTTTCACATTTTGTAAGATAAGATAACCCGACACTGCACAAAAACTAAGTAGCATGGCAACAAATTTAAACACTTCTTCTACATAGTAATCATGGAAAAATTCGACATCTTGGCTCAAAAGATTAATCGCATCGGATTTGGCTGCTTTTTCATTGGCATATAATTTCCGTTGCGCCAATTGTCGACGAATATTGACCAAAGCTTCTTGTGTGGCTTCAGAGGTTACTACATCGGATAGATACTGCAAACCATTAAACAGCACATACACACCTAGACCAGATAAAGTCAACTTCAATAACGAAGCCATGTCCGTTAGCTGATCTGTATTTAACACTTTGTCAATGACGATGGGCGAAACTAACCCCCAAAAGGCGCCGAGAACTGCCATGACGAAGAAGCCTAAGCGCCAGCGATGTACATAACGAAATAACCGCATAAAAACACTCCTTTTTTCTGTTTTCTTTACTTTAGCATAGATGGAAGAATCATTTAAAAATTTCCCATATATGCAAGTTAGTATTTTCAGACAATTCTTATTATGCTCTCATCGTACAGCAGCATCGTTTGTATTACAATCATTTTCTAAAAAAAAAATCAAAACAGTTTCTCCTTGCAAAAAACTGTTTCAACTCGTTATTTTACAATTTCAATTTTCCCGTTTTTTAAGCACCACACACGATCAAAAAACGCAAGTAAGTCTTTGTTTTGGTGAATAGTTAATAACACGGTTCCTTCATCATTTAGTACTTTAATCAACTCTTTTTTAATTGTTCTGCATCCATCGCTGAAAAAGGTTCATCTAAAATTAAGAATGGCGATTGATGATTTTGTTCCCTTGATAGATACATTCTTTGTTTTTCTCCACCGGAAAGGTCAATAATATTTTATACTATTTGCAACTCTCTAAGAATATATTCCATATATGCAATCTAGCTATCACTACACAATATTTTAGCTAATTCTTCTTCAAATGAACTGGCAATATTATGACAATCTACCATTTTTAATCCAGCAATAATCTTTTTCATTTCGATAATCGCGTTATCCTCGCCATCTTTTTTATATCTGAGCATTTGTTTAGCAAAATAAAAATAATAACGTTCATAAATTTCTGTTTCCTTAAAAAAGGTCATTTCTAGTTGTTTTTCAAAATAATGTGCATCTAACCATTTATTTCGTTCAATACACATAATAAAAGCATTAACATTCATCGAGGCAATGATTCTTCTATTTTTTGAAATCTCTCTATACAAATCCGTTCGACGATTCATTTCTTTTAACAACATCATGCTCATTTCATGATTTAAAGCGAATAATTAGTTAGAGAAAATCAACAATTCATACTCTCCCCAATAATCCACTCCGAATAGGTAATCAACAATATAATCAATATCTTTTTGAGTATATAATTTTTCCTTAGTTAAATCCGATAAATATATTTTGATAATGGTAGTATTCAACTGTTGAAATATTTTAACTTCTCGTTCCATTTCTTGTTGCTCACTTAGTAATTTTTGTAAGCCATGAATATCTTTAGTTATAAATAATGTCTGTATCTGAACCCATAATCTATTTATCTCATCTATTTTAAAATTATTTGTTGCATACATGAACTCATTGATGGGCATTTTGATTTTTCGTAAAGCCTTAATAAATTTTGTTATCGTTAAATCGCTTTCTCCTTTTTCAAATCTAGATAACTGTGAAGTAGATAAACCACTTTCAGCAATATCTTTTAGACTTAGACCTCTTGCTTCGCGATAAGTTTTAAAAATTTCTCCATAGTTCTCCATAATATCCTACTCCTTGCAAATATGGGATAAACAAAAACTTACTAGGCAATCCCTTTACTCATTTAGCTGCAATATCTTATTTAAATGTTCCTCAAAATTTTCAGCTAGGTGCTCGCTATCCGCTATTTTGACTGCAGCAATAATTTTTTTAATCACTTCTAAATATTTCTCATCTTTTGAAACTTTATAATTATAAATATTTTTAGCATATTTAAAAAACAACCGCTCATATAAATCCGTCTCTTCAATATTCATTCGTATAATTTGTTTTTCGATATAATCTGCTGAAATAAAATCATTTGCCTCAACACAGGTAATATAAGCATTGATATTCATAATGATAATTAACTTTTTATTTCTAGGAATATCTTTATAAAAATCCACTCGCCGATTCATCTCTCGTAACAACGTCATATATAATTGCGGTTCTAACACATCAATCACACTGGAAAAAATTAATAGTTCATATATTCCCCAATATTCGACACTAAATAAATACTCGCTTAACTCTTCAATATCCTTTAATTCATACTGATTATAAGAATCTAAAAATGACAATCTAATTTTTATAATCAAAATATGCAACCTATGATAAATTGAATCATCCGTCTTTTCTTGGTAAGTAACTAATAAGTTTTTCAATCCCTTAGCATCATGGTTTATGAGATATTTATTTATCTGGTACAAAAGTTCACTCAAATCATCTCTTTTAAAGTTATTAACGACATAAAGATATTCATCAATGGAAATATTCATTTTTTTCAAGATTGCAATGAATTTCGTAATCGTTAAGTCACTTTCACCATTTTCAAAGCGTGATATTTGTGAAGTAGAAACGCCCATTTTTGAAATATCTGCTAAGCTTAGATGTCTAGATTCTCGTAATTTTTTAAATACCGTTCCAAAATCTTCCATAACCTCTTCCCCTTATCCCTTATATGGAAAATAAAATGATATACCTAAATTTGTCTATATAATAAGAAAAAACACTTATAATAGATTTACAACCTATTCCTATTATAAGTGAATCTGTTTGTAGCAACAATATCTACTTACTATCGACATAATATAATGTAACTATTCTTCAATAACTATTGTGTATAGGATATCCATGATTCATCCTGTATAAATGAGTTCAATCAAATTGCTAAAAAAAACAGCCCACAAACATCTCTGAAAAAAAGACGTTTGTAGGCTGTTGATTGTTTCAATTAGTTATTTTTGACGAGTACGTGGGCTAGATAGGCTGCTGACGATATTGAATTTTTTCTTCAAATAGAAACGCAAACCTAAAGCAATGGCCCCTAAAATCATCATGATAATTGGATTTAAGATTGGCTGTGGAATCAAGGCACTTCCCATGATTACGACAAACCAAAGTAGGAAGCTTCCTACTAAAATGGCGATGACTTTGCCCCCACGAGGACGGTTTTTCACATCTGCACCAGGCATTTGGTATTGATAGACATAGCGGTGCATCAGATAGAAGACCCAGCCCCCAACTGCTGCCGTACCAAATAACGTCAACACGCCATATGGTTGGGCTTGTCCTTTGCTAAACTGAGCAACCAGACCGATAAACAGACCGAATAATCCCAATAACAATAAGAAATTATCTAACCAAATCATCACTGGTTGGCTATTTGGTTTGGCTTCTTCGGCTGGTTTATTAATAATCGCATCTGTACGCTCAGAAACAGTGCCAAACAATTGACGCGCAGTGACGCCACTTTTTTGTTCACGCACCAAAACTGGCAACATCTCATGTAAAACAACGGCTAATTCTTCTTCAGAGAGGTTCGCTGCGTTTAATGCTTTTTTCAAGTCAAAAATATATTGCTGATTACGCTTGGTTAGTTGTGTTTCTAGCTCGCGGTTTTGTGCAACATATTCTCTAAGTGTTTCTACTTCCATCTACTTTCCAAGTTCCCCTTTCCAATTACTGAATAGTCAGTAAAGCGGATTCTTATCTACATTGTAACAAAATTTTAGGCTTTGTGATAGAACTTTTTTAAACGTTAAATCTAAAGAGCATAATATCGCCGTCTTGCACTTCGTAATCTTTACCTTCTAAACGGACACGACCAGCTTCTTTCGCCGCATGCATCGTCCCATAATGATCTAAGTCTTCAAAAGATACAGTTTCAGCACGGATAAAGCCTCGTTCAAAGTCAGAGTGAATGATCCCTGCACATTGTGGCGCCTTCATGCCTTTTCTAAAGGTCCAAGCACGGACTTCTTGCTCACCGGCTGTAAAGTAAGTCGCTAAGCCTAATAAATCATAAGCTGCACGAATTAATTGATCTAAGCCTGATTCTTCAATGCCCATCGCTTCTAAAAATTCAGCTTTATCCTCTTCTTCTAATTCAGCGATTTCTTCTTCTGCACGTGCACAAACAATGATGACTTCTGCATTTTCACTTGCTGCAAATTCCTTCACTTGTTTGACATACGGATTGTTCTCGCCATCTGCCACTTCATCTTCAGACACATTTGCGACATATAATACCGGTTTGGTCGTCAATAGGAATAAGCCCTTCACGATTTTTTGTTCTTCTTCGCTAAATTCGACGCTACGAGCAGATTTTCCTTCTTCTAAAACAGGTTTAATCTTATCTAAGACTGCCAATTCCGCCACCGCATCTTTATCTTTGGTTTTAGCGACTTTGGCTACACGAGTATAGCGTTTGTTCACAGATTCCAAATCCGCTAGCACCAACTCTAAATTAATCGTTTCGATATCGGCAATTGGATCCACGCGACCTTCTACGTGGGTAATATTCTCATCATCAAAACAACGCACCACATGACAAATCGCATCTACTTGACGAATGTGGCTTAAAAATTGGTTTCCTAGCCCTTCCCCTTTACTTGCTCCTTTTACAATTCCGGCAATATCGGTAAATTCAAAGGTGGTTGGGACTTCTTTTTTCGGTTTAACTAATTCTGTTAATCGTTTCAAACGCCAATCAGGGACTTCCACCATGCCGACGTTAGGATCGATTGTCGCAAAAGGATAGTTCGCTGCTTCTGCGCCAGCTTTTGTAATTGCGTTAAATAAAGTAGATTTGCCGACATTTGGTAAACCTACAATTCCAGCAGTTAATGCCATTTTTATTGTTCCTCAGCTTTCACTAATATTTTCTTCATTTTTTTGGTAAATTCGCGTCTAGGCATCATGACGATATGCTTGCATCCTAGACATTTTATTTTGATATCGGCACCCATGCGAATGATTTGCCAACGATTCGTCTTACAGGCATGCGGTTTTTTCATTTCAACAATATCATTTAAATCAAACATANGCCTCACCTATTTCTTTTTTCGCTAATTTTTCACGGACTTTCATCAAGGAATAGCCNAGCAAATTGCTNCCTTGTTTTTATGAATCAAAATGAATATCCAAAATATCTAAAATACGGGTTAAATCATTTTGTGAAAGGTATTCGATTTCGATTTTTCCTTTGCCGTTTTTCTCTTGGATAGCTACACTGGTGCCAAATTTATCCATCAAACGCTCTTCACTTTCACGTAAATAATACGGTTTTTCCTTCATCAAGCGCGGAATTTTTTTCTTCTCTTTGGCTTCATTCATCTCAGAAACTAGTTTTTCCAATTGACGGACAGTAAGATTTTCTTTGACGCANCGGTTGGCTAGTTTTAATAAATTGCTCTTATCTTTTAAGCCTAGTAGTGTGCGGGCTTGTCCCATCGATAGGCGCTCTTCTTGGACCATTTCTTTGACTAATTTTGGTAAAGATAACAAGCGCAAATAATTGGCGATATACGGACGACTCTTGCCTAAACGCTCAGCCACTTGCGCTTGCGTTAATTTCAAGTTTTTCATCAGCATATCATAGGCCTCGGCTTCTTCTAGCGGATTTAAATCTTCACGCTGCAAGTTTTCCAAGACCGCAATTTGCATCATCATCTCTTCGTCAAANTCACGGATAATTGCAGGAATATNCGTTTTGCCCGCAAGTTTTGAAGCTCTAAAGCGACGTTCTCCGGCAATGATTTCATANCCTTTAATCTGTGAACGACGGACAATAATCGGTTGAAACACGCCAGAACGTTCGATGGAGTTGGCCAATTCTTTTAACGACTGCTCATCAAAAGTTTTTCGCGGTTGATAAGGATTTGGTCGCAATTCATTGAGCGGTAAGTCCAATACTTCTTCTTTTTTCACATCGACTTCTTCAATATCTTGGAATAACGCATCGATGCCACGTCCTAAACCTTTGCCTTTATTTTTCACGCGCTAACACTTCCTTTGCTAGAGCTTGATACACTTCGGCTCCTTTTGAACGAATATCATAATCGATAATGCTCAAGCCATGACTTGGTGCTTCTGAGAGTCTGACATTGCGTGGGATCACCGTTTCATACACTTTTTCCTGGAAGTAACGGCGCACTTCTTCGACCACTTCAGCTCCGAGATTGGTTCTGGCATCAAACATCGTCAACAAGACACCTTCAATGGCCAAATCTGGATTGAAATGTTTTTGCACCAAACGAACTGTATTTAATAACTGACTCAAACCTTCTAAGGCATAATACTCACACTGTACCGGAATCAAAATGGAGTCACTCGCGGTAAAAGCATTGATAGTTAAATGACCTAAAGAAGGCGGACAATCAATCAAAATATAATCGTAATCGGCTTTAATTTCATCTAAAGCTAATTTCAAACGAGACTCACGCGCCATCATGGACGTCAATTCAATTTCGGCACCGGCTAATTGTAAAGTCGCTGGCACAATAAATAAATTTTCACGACTGGTTGGTAAAATCGTCTCTTTAATGTCGACTTCATTGACTAAAATATCGTAAATATCTTCTTTGACGTCGGGTTTCTGATCCCCACGCCACTTGTTGCATTTCCTTGGGCATCGATATCGACTAACAACACTTTTTTGCCAAGATAAGCTAAACTAGCCCCTAAATTGACGGTCGTTGTAGTCTTACCAACGCCTCCTTTTTGATTTGCTACTGAAATAATGCGTACCAACTCGTGCACCTCCATAAATTATTGAATCGGTTTTTTATTGGGTAATCCTGGTTTGCGCGGATATTTATTCGGCGTTTCTTTGCGTTTTTGAATCACTAAAATATGACGCTCATCGTTTAACTCCGGCAACGTAAAGGCAATATCTTCTATAAATTTTCCGCCTAATGTGGCAATGGCTTTTTGCGCTTCTTGCAGTTCTTCTTCACTTTTTGCTGCTTTTAGTGCATAGAAGTAGCCCTGTTTTTTAACCAACGGCAGACACAATTCGCTTAAGACATTCAATCTCGCCACCGCCCGTGCAGTCACATAGTCAAACTGTGCGCGGAATTTAGGATTTTGCCCGAAAGTTTCCGCCCGATCATGGTAAAACGCCACCTGTTCTAAGCCTAGTTCAGCAGCTAAATGCGTTAAAAACTGGATGCGTTTGTTTAACGAGTCCACAATCGTCACCTTTANCTCAGGGAAAACAATTTTTAACGGAATACTTGGAAAACCNGCTCCTGAGCCGACATCGCATAATTTGGCATTTTCATCTAATTGCAGGGCCAAACCAAGCATAATCGAATCATAAAAGTGCTTGAGATAGACTTCTTTTTCTTCCGTAATGGCGGTTAGATTCATCTTTTCGTTCCACTCCACCAGCAAGGCAAAATATCGTGCAAATTGCTGCTCCTGGACGGGTGTTAATACGATTCCCTTTGCCGCCAAACTCGCTTTAAATTCTTCTGGGTTCATCTATTTACCTCAATTTTTT
>JGI24707J26582_10004159_pt1 | contig 10100 bp, 9 predicted proteins | sample BioPla1DNA1_FD_26582 | JGI IMG/M metagenome (IMG submission 26582) | reverse complement strand
GCCGGAACCAAAAAGTGATGTTCCGGTCCATGCATGTTTATATTACTGCTTTTCATGAGTTCCATAGCCATTTCCACCGGATTGCTTTTGTTTGTTTTCAAACAATAATCATATATAGTATCTATTCCGTCAAACATAATGTCCACTTTTGCAACTTGTATTACTTTTATATATATCACCGCAGTAAATACATTCCAGTTCCCTGTTTTCGGTGCTATATATCAATTCTTCCCCGCATATCATACAATTTATATTATGTTTTTTCATATTGTCCCCCTTTTTTATCAATCAAACAAAGAAAGCTGTTTTATAACAGTAACTGTAAAGTTAGAAACTGTTAAGCCTATTAACCTGATATTATCGGACACATCCATTTCATCTAAAAGATGTACACCTACCTTGAATATTTCATCCGCAAAATTTATATAATTATTCAATGTTTTACCTTTAGTTCGGAGTTTAAAATTTTCATCCTTTATTTTCAAGGTGACTGTCTTGCAATAGAGTTGCCTTTTTTCTAGGGATGAGGCCAGGTCTGTTGCAAACCTGTGTAAATATTTCTTAAGCAAGTCCTTATCTTTGGTATCATTCCTGAAAGTACATTCGGTCCCTATAGATTTTCTTTTTCTTTCAGTGTTAATCCTTCTGTTATCTATGCCACGAATTCTGTTATGAATATCTATGCCGGATTTACCGAAAAAATCCACCAGGAATTCTTCTGAAAGCATCAGTAAATCCCCGATTGTATATATACCTATGTTATTTAATTTTTCAGACGATTTGGGTCCTATGCCATGTACAAATTCAACTGTCAGAGGCAGTAGTATATCGGGCACCATGTCTTCTGTTATTACTTTGATTCCATTTGGCTTGTTCCAGTCAGAGGCGAGTTTGGCCAAAAATTTGTTGTATGAAATTCCGATAGACATAGTTAAACCCGTAACTTCCATAACCTTCTTTTTTATTTCCATGGCTATCCTGAGAGGTTCTTTTCTTATATCGGATATATCAATATACGCTTCATCAATTGATAAAGGTTCGATCAGATCTGTAAAACTGTATAGAATTTTGAAAATTTCTCCGGATACTTCTTTATATCTTTCTATTCTTGTAGGTATAAAATAACCCATTGGACATCTTTGCCTGGCCATATAAATTGGCATGGCAGAATGAATGCCGTATTTTCTGGCTTCATAGTTTGCGGTGGTTACTATACCTCGGTTATTTAATCCTCCTACAATAACAGGTCGTCCTTTTAATCTTGGATTATCTCTTTCTTCGACAGAAGCGTAAAAGGCATCCATATCTAAATGGATTATGTTTAGTTTTTTAGGAGATTCCATAACCGCATCACCCCACTGGCAGTGTTATAAATATACCTTTCTTCCCTGATTTGTTAAACTATAAATATTTTATAATAATTCCGATAAAAAAGAAATAGGAAGGTTCTACTTTGACGAAAACCCTTCCCCTAAATCCTGATTCTTTTTATGAAGCTATACTATTATTGTTAACAATTTTTCCAAAAATATAACCAGATATTTATGTGACAATTTGTGTACTTCCCCTTTTGCCACCCTTTTGTCACAGAACATACTTAGGGACTAGGGGACGTGGAGTTTTGTCCCATCAAATTCCATTTTATCTATAGGCAGAGAATGGTGAGATGGGAAAAAACTCCCGTCCCCTTGTCCCGTGCCTTTCAAATTTTCACCCCTAACCCTGACATAGAATGTGCCAAACATAAACATACCGGTATTTATCGTTCTATTATATAACCGTTACATTCAAGAACGTTTATTGCTTTTTCAAAATTCTCTTCTTTTATTAAGACATAATCTGTATTATATGTTGATACTACAAATATTCCGACTTTGTTTTCCGCCAACAGCGTGGATAATTTTGATAAAATACCAATAAGAGAAAAATCTAATACCCCCTGTATTCTGAAAGCCCTCCATCCATTATCACATTCGATTGCGTTTTCAGGTACAAGGTCTGTACTGCACACCAACGATAACTCTTCATCTGTTTTGCCAAAAAAACAGAATTTATCTGAATAATCAATCTGTGACAGATCCTTCACTTTACATATTGAAAAATTTTGGTTTATTATTTTTAGCTTCATTTGAAAATTCCCCTTAAATGTTAATCGTTTTCTACCTTGGAAACATCATACCATTTTTTATATCTAAATCTGGGAAAAGGCTAAAAATGGCCATAAATGATGCGTAATATTTTATATTTTCTACTATTTGGTAAGAGCAATGTTCAATATAGTTGCTTGTTGATGAAATCACCCAGATATAATACTAAGAACTTCACCATCTATGATATATACTCCTTCATACGGACGTTCAATATATACTTTATTATTATCTTTGTAAATATAATAATTGAACACATTTTCTTCGGTCAACAGTCCAATTTTATAATACGGTCTAACTGACGGGACATCATTAACGCTCATAATTCTCGTTGGTTTTGAATTACTAATATGTATAACCAGTTTAACAAAATTAGTACCCAGTATTCTCGTCTCATTACTGTTATTATCTGTTGAAATGTTAATAGAAGTAATATCTTTTATTGAAGGATGTTGTATTGGTTTAGCAACCGGAAACATATCATTATAAACATAATAGCCGCCTATTATTATAATAAATATTATTACAANAATAATAACATTTTTCTTTCTCAATTAATTCCACCCCCTTATGCTTCTATGCAAACAGGGAGGCGGTCTCTATTTGTGTTTGCATTCATACTAGCCATCCGAGCCCATCTCCCTTTTCAACCTTTTTATAGTTGCATCATATGACAAATCCAAATATATTAACCCCTCCCTTTATTACATTTGTGAAAAATGGGAGTGTCTTTGCCCAATCATAAAAATAATCATAGTTATTTTTAATTACGATTATTTTTTCAATTTTTCATTGAAAATATTTTTTAGCCCAGTTTTTAATTCATGCAAAAGTTCATTCAGCCTTGGGGTCTTTAACATGTAGCACATCCGCATTATTGATCACTTCATTACGAAAATAACGGCTTAAATCATTTGGGGTCCTTAAATCAATTTTACGCCCATCAAACAAAGCGGACAATTCTTCTTCCATATCAACTAATTCAAACAGACCGGGAATATGTTCCTGATGAAATTCAACCAGAATATCTATATCACTATCTTCCTTCAATTCCCTTCGTAAGGCTGAACCGAATACGGCTAGTTTTCTAATATAATGTTTATTGCAAAATTCAGTAATGCCTTTTGCTGGTATACTGAACATGTCAATTATGTTCATCAGGAAATACCTCCAGTTATATTTTAAATAATAGGTCCATTTTTAATAGTTTTTTACCTTCTCTTGAGGATTTTAACACCTTAACACAAAGGAACGGTCTCTTTGTATTCTCAGTATAAAACCTTCCAAAACATCCTAGCCCCAGATAATTTTAACTAACTGAAAAAGCAGTTGTTGCCGTTCTTCCACAGCCTTTCCATCAAAAATATCATAGGGTTTAAAATTCAGCCTTTCATTTTCTCTTAAATTCTTAAAATCCAGATTAGTATGATAAAAATCACTTATCAAGGTTCTGTTCCATAAATTTGAGGCACTATAGGTTTTCAGCTTATTCCTGTACACTTCATTGCTGGAAGATATGTTATCCTTGCCTTTTAATACTAATAAAGCGCCTAGACGATTCCTTTCTTTTTGAAAAGTTTCCTCATCATTATCAAAGAGTGTTTTATTTTCGGAATTGTTTGATAAAATGTGTTCAATATGATATCCGTTGACTGTTCCGGTATTTCGTACATAATTATAGTATTGTTCATCATTAAGTCCTTGATGGTTGATATTCACCGAAAGGTAGTTCTCTACCCTAGCAAAAAAATATCTCACAAATCTAATTCCGAGATTGTTACCGGTATCTTTAAAAAAAGCGTATTCAAACGGTCTGGTTATAGAAGTATTTTTAACCCGGTTGATATCATCGAGCAATGTTTCGTCAAAAGCCTCCTTTATACTGTCAATATCCTGATTGCGAATGTTTTTGTTTATTTCGGTAATTGTCTTGCCAAAAGAATTACTGTCGTAACATCCAAACAATTGTAGTAAAACATAGTGCCTGTCCAAGAGCTTAGAAACAATTTTTATTTTTTCATTTTCCTCGGGATCATTCACTTTACATGCCGATAATATTAACAAAAGCTGCCTGTCCTGATCCGTAAGTGAATTATAAAACACATATTCACCATAAGGCTTAGCAAATACGTTTGGACTGACTAGTTTATAGTATAAATTTGAGTAATAGGCAAAATCATTTTGAATAAACTGTTTAATATTATTGACGTTACGCTTTAATTGTAAAATCCTATTCCATTTGTTTGAAAAAACAGTTTTGTGATACTCACCGTCAAAATCCCTGTAATCATTGAGGGTGTCCACATATTTTGCCCGAAAATAATCCCTGAAAAAACTATCTGCTAACTCATCATTGATGGATTCTAGGGGTTCAATACCTCTTTGCCAAATTTCATTATATTTTTGATCAATCTCATCCCTATCAACCAACCCCAGGAGAGCACCTTTAAAGACCTCATAGGGACGCAGCTTTTCCCCACGGTCGTTTATTACCTCAAAAACCATTGGGACATCTTTTTGTTTTTCTATATGTATTTTAATCAAAATAATTTTTGTCAAGAAGTAAATAACAAATGATTTATAAATATGCCTGTCTGTCAGTTTGTCCTCTAAATATTTTTTTATTATTTGCGCATTATTAACTATATTTACATGACTTATATTATCATTTTGTATACTGTCAACAGACTCATTTTTAAACAACTTATCAAGAACCGCTACACGTCCATTTTGCCCCATCCAGTAGGTCTTACCCATAATGTCGGCCCCATATATCTTCGATTTGAGCATTTCACCTAAATTTTCTTCAGAATAACGATTACTGAGATGGTACAGACTTATCAACATCAAAGTAAGGGTAGTTAACCTCTGTTGGCCGTCAACAATATAGGTTTGGCCATTGTTATTGTTGGTCATAAAGGAACTTAAATAATACCACTCGTATTTATCTATGTTTTCTAGGGTTGGGTCAATAGTTGGTTTATACTCCAGTTCAAATCTATAAAAAATATCATTGAGCAAACTATCAATATGTTCCTTCTTCCATTTATATTCCCTTTGATAAAAATCTATATAATATTTGGTTGCTGAAAACATCTCACTAATAGTCATATCGGTAGAATTTATACTCATGAGTCCCATCCTTTCTAATTTGTTGTTTTGAGTTCCCGGTTTCTTCCCCTCTGACTTGTTAAACTATTTTATAATAATCCAGGTAAAAAGGAAATAGGAAAAAGGGTTCTTCTTTGATGGGGACACTTTTTAAAATTGTTTTAATTCCCTACAGATAGTCTAAAAACTTATTGCCGCCCGTTTGCTGCGTCCTCTATTAGCTTGTTTCAATTTCTCATAGGGTGGTCTAAAAACATGGGGTGATTCATGGGTATGGAAACCATCGGACAAGTTTCAATTCCTTATAGGTCTCATTCCCCCATCAATATTACCAGTTTCCCCGCTCTTTGCCAAAATCTTGGTTCCCATTGATTTTCATCGAAAAAATCATAAACAAGCCCCCTTATATTGAAATACCTAACACATATGGCAAGGAAAAAAGTCGTCGCCCCCTCGGTTATAAGGGAGAATATATTCACCATCACGAGTTTCAATTCTTGTTTTGGTGAATCTTATACTGTGACTATTCCAGCTGTAACGTTTTTCCCATTTTAGTAACAGTTTCAATCCTTGTTTTGGTGGATCTTGTATTATGACTGATTAGCTTGGAAAGTCACCTACTGATACTCAGGGAGTTTCAATCCTTGTTTTAGTGGATCTTGTATTATGACACTTTTGACTTTTGTTGGTCTACTCCTCGCTCTCCAGAAGATTCATCTGCAGGTTCTCCAGCAGATGTTCCGCCGCTTCCTCCGGGCTGCTGTTTTTCGGTCGCATCTGTTCCAGCGGCAGGTTCCTTTTCAGAAAGTCCCAAACCCCCTGCTGGTTGCTGCTCATCGACATGCGTATCAGCATATCCAACAGGCTCATCTTCACGGTCTCCACGGTCTCCTGCAACCCGCAAATCGCCACTTCCGGGTTCTCCAGGCCCCAGGTCATCAACTAAAGAACGTGCAGCATCGTCGGATTGATTTCCGCTTTCGCTTTTATCAGTTGTCTTTTCGCTAATTGGTTCGGTATCTGTTGGTTTAGTTGAGAAACTAATTGCAGGTCTATCATTGGCTATCTCCTCCAATACCTCTGTTAATCTTTTGAGAGTTGTAACCATGTTCTTGACTACAGGCTTTGTTGTCGGGCCGGTCTTGTCAATAACCAGCACCTGAAAGTCGAATATAGTGCCATATTTCCTGTAAACATAGCCGCCAACGCTCACGTTTGCTCTTACATTGTAATCCTTTTTAAGTTCGTCCCACCAATCCCTAAAGGTCGGCTTGCCCTCAGCCATGCCTCGGCCCACAATGGCCACTAATCTGCCGCCGGGCTCTAGTCTTTTGAGTGCCTGCTCTATATACGGTTTAGCAAACTGTGTATTTCTTTTGTTGCCCATCTTGCCGGCTGTGGCCGAAAATGGCGGGTTCATCACAACAACCGTCGGCTTAATATCGTTAGGCAAGATATTGTGCAGGTGCGCTGCATCTTCCTTGTAATACCTGTCAAACGGCAGGCTTTTCATCAGTTCCAGCCTGCGTTCCGAATATTCATTTACGATAACCCCAGCGCCTGCCATCTTGCCGAACATAGCAAGCCCGCCTATGTCTGCGCTTGGCTCCAGCACCACATCTTTATCGTCAATGTTTGCTATCCACGAAACTGTATATGCAATATGTGGCGGGGTGGAAAACTGTTGATATTCCTGCATTTCCTCGGTACGTTGCCTGCCCTGTGCAGGCAGTCTGTTAACAACCGCTTCTATATCTTCTATATTCCTTAATACCTTTTCGGCATCCCTTGTGGTAACGTCCAGATTGCCGGTTTTGTTGTTTCAATCCTTGTTTTAGTGGATCTTATACTGTAACAACTAATGGAGCTTAGGAAAACAATGATTAGGGGGGCGTTTCAATCCTTGTTTTGGTGGATTTTATATTATGACGCCTCATGGTTTGCTAGTTCATAACTAATCATTTTTTGTTTCAATCCTTGTTTTGGTGGATCTTATATTATGACAAATGGCAATAGATTCCCCAATGAAAATATGCTAATGTTTCAATCCTTGTTTTGGTGGATCTTATATTATGACTACCCTTCACTGTAGAAATATCTGATAATCAGGTAGAGTTTCAATCCTTGTTTTGGTGGATCTTATATTATGACTCTGCAAGGATTACAAGCTATAACAAGTTATATTGAAGTTTCAATCCTTGTTTTGGTGGATCTTATATTATGACTTCTCCCTACCCATTGTATTTCCTCCCTTTTATTGGGTTTCAATCCTTGTTTTGGTGGATCCTATATTATGACATAACAGGGTATCGGATATAATATTATAGGGAGGGTGTTTCAATCCTTGTTTTGGTGGATCTTATATTATGACCAGATGAGTAGGAGGTGATTAGGTGAAAATAAATAGTTTCAATCCTTGTTTTGGTGGATCTTATATTATGACGAGGGATCAGATGGGTTATATACCAGTAGAATTGGAGTTTCAATCCTTGTTTTGGTGGATCTTATATTATGACACTAGATGAGAACGAGCAGGCAATATTTGATAAGAGTTTCAATCCTTGTTTTGGTGGATCTTATATTATGACAGTGCAAATTATATGGGATTATTACCCCCAGAAGTAAGTTTCAATCCTTGTTTTGGTGGATCTTATATTATGACTGTTCCCACGATATTCCATATAAAGATTGATTTTTAGTTTCAATCCTTGTTTTGGTGGATCTTATATTATGACGGCAAAATTGCCCCTCCCGAAAGGGGGGACTAAGGAGTTTCAATCCTTGTTTTGGTGGATCTTATATTATGACAGTTGACCAGGAAAATATACAGAAGAGAGCAAGAAGTTTCAATCCTTGTTTTGGTGGATCTTATATTATGACATCTCAACAAATAAACTCTCGCTTTAGTGAAATTAGTTTCAATCCTTGTTTTGGTGGATCTTATATTATGACCATGAATCTACCCTCTCATTCATCCCGGCCTTGGTGGTTTCAATCCTTGTTTTGGTGGATCTTATATTATGACCCCCGCCATTACATCCTTATTCCTGTACCGATAGGACGTTTCAATCCTTGTTTTGGTGGATCTTATATTATGACGTCTTTGAATAGTTTTTCTTCGTCAGGATTGCTAAGTTTCAATCCTTGTTTTGGTGGATCTTATATTATGACTTTTTATCCCCTTTCGTTTTTACGAGGGCTATGATAAAAGTTTCAATCCTTGTTTTGGTGGATCTTATATTATGACGTCTTTGTTGCCTGTTTAGTATTGTCAACATTCCCGTTTCAATCCTTGTTTTGGTGGATCTTATATTATGACAACGGGCCATAGATAATGGGCGACCAAGTGATTGGAGTTTCAATCCTTGTTTTGGTGGATCTTATATTATGACACTTAAAATGGTATATCGTCCTCGTTTATGTCTTCAGGTTTCAATCCTTGTTTTGGTGGATCTTATATTATGACGATATTGAATTTAAGGTATTGGGAATATCATTTATAGTTTCAATCCTTGTTTTGGTGGATCTTATATTATGACCAATCTGTTTTTTCAATATGATCACCTGCTATTTTCAGTTTCAATCCTTGTTTTGGTGGATCTTATATTATGACTTGGAGAATGTACTGACAAAAAGACAATTAGATATAAGTTTCAATCCTTGTTTTGGTGGATCTTATATTGTGACACTATTCATCATGTCAGTATAAATTGCCTGTCCCTGTTTCAATCCTTGTTTTGGTGGATCTTATATTGTGACGTTCATTGCCTACACCAAATACATCTGTTATATTGAGTTTCAATCCTTGTTTTGGTGGATCTTATATTGTGACATCAAGGTACCGGAGGTTCAATTCCAACTTGGTTAGTTTCAATCCTTGTTTTGGTGGATCTTATATTGTGACGTTTTCTCCGTATAACCTGAATATTTTTTTCTTTTAAAGTTTCAATCCTTGTTTTGGTGGATCTTATATTGTGACCAGGATGCTTATATGTTTTTGGCGGATAATTAGGATGTTTCAATCCTTGTTTTGGTGGATCTTATATTGTGACTGGAAAAACTAACAGGCAGTGAGCTAGTTAGGGAAGTTTCAATCCTTGTTTTGGTGGATCTTATATTGTGACTGATTTTTTCGGCCCCGGCTTTCTTCATATCCTCCGGTTTCAATCCTTGTTTTGGTGGATCTTATATTGTGACAATAAAATTGCAAACCAAGGTAAAGCAGGATCGGGGTTTCAATCCTTGTTTTGGTGGATCTTATATTGTGACAGGCAAATTACACAGATGATTGTCTGGAGGTTATCGGTTTCAATCCTTGTTTTGGTGGATCTTATATTGTGACACAAAAGAGATGAAGACAAGCTGCTTGTATGGGCGTTTCAATCCTTGTTTTGGTGGATCTTATATTGTGACAAAAGGCAGGCAGATTTTAGAAAACATTGAAAAATGTTTCAATCCTTGTTTTGGTGGATCTTATATTGTGACAACATTAACAGGGGTTTTAGTACCTCTTTTTTTATAGTTTCAATCCTTGTTTTGGTGGATCTTATATTGTGACTCAAATAAAAAGGGGGGTTAAATTATTATGAATAGTGTGTTTCAATCCTTGTTTTGGTGGATCTTATATTGTGACTTCGGGCGTATTTTAATATGGGGTAAAGTATAGCGAGTTTCAATCCTTGTTTTGGTGGATCTTATATTGTGACTGAATACAGTTACCACTTTTTTGCTGTTACTATAGTGTTTCAATCCTTGTTTTGGTGGATCTTATATTGTGACCCTTGTACCTTCATCATCAAAACCATCTAATTCTGCGTTTCAATCCTTGTTTTGGTGGATCTT
>JGI24707J26582_10004154_pt1 | contig 10110 bp, 7 predicted proteins | sample BioPla1DNA1_FD_26582 | JGI IMG/M metagenome (IMG submission 26582) | reverse complement strand
ACACGTGACTATCAGACAGTGAAGAAATTTACCGATCTGGCTGCTGAAATGGATTGGCCCTATACTTTGTTTGACTGGGAATGGGATGCAATGCAGAACGGCGGAAATGTCGAAGATGCTGCAAGATATGCTGTATCCAAAGGGGTGAANCCGNTGATCTGGTACAATTCGGGTATGTTCAAGTGGATTACCTCAACTCCTGTCGACAGGATGAAGACCCACGAAAGTCGCATGAAGGAGTTTGCCTGGCTTAAGAGCCTTGGTTTTGTTGGCGTAAAGGTTGATTTCTTCCTTAGCGAAAAACAATATATGATTGATTACTATCTGGATATTCTGGAAGATGCGGCAGAAATGGAAATGATGGTCAACTTCCACGGTGCCATTGTGCCCCGTGGCTGGACACGCACTTATCCAAACCTAATGACTACTGAGGCTGTACGTGGTGCTGAATGGTACAACAATAATCCTGAACTAACAACTACTGCTCCGGAGCATAATTCTGTGATGCCCTTTACCCGCAATGTGGTTGGTTCTATGGACTATACCCCGGTTACCTTCTCAAATTCACAGTATCCTCATATTACCTCCTATGGTCACGAGCTGGCTCTCAGTGTAGTTTTCGAATCAGCATTTCAGCATTTGGCTGATCGTCCTGAAGCATACAGGGAATTGCCTCATGCAGCTCTGTCCTTCCTGAAGGAAGTGCCTGCAGCCTGGGATGAACTTGTGTTTCTTAGCGGGTATCCAGGTAGGGATGTATGTCTTGCCCGTCAAAAAGGAGACAAGTGGTATGTTGGAGCGCTGAACTCCGGTTTCAGGGGTAAGATGATCAAGGTTGACTTTGGATTTCTTGAAGAAGGTGTCAGCTACAAGTATTGTGTTATAACTGATGGAAAACACGACAAGGAATTCAGTACTTCATACGGAGTGGTAACTAAAGGTGACTCGTTGGAAGTTGAGACCCTACCTCGAGGAGGTTTTGTAATAAGTCTGAAGCCACTGACTGCGCTTTTGGACAACCAATAGAAAATGATGCAATCAGGTTTAAGGTGCTGTAAATAGAGCCTGACTTCAAATGTCATAGCTACTCCTCAATTCTACCTGGTATTCTGGAAAGACAAGTAGTCATGGCCTGTATAACTAAGTAGTAGCCTGTATTAACAGGTGTTGCAACAAAATAGTTTCAGCCCGCTGGTGTCAGAAATCTGCGTTTTCCGGATTGATGATCTCGACGGGCTGAAACTCTTCTTTAGAGAAGGTTTTGCCAGTAGTTAGGTGTTCGAACATCATCTTCAGGGCTTTCTCGGATGACTCAACAGGTCTTTGCCCAATCAGGAAATTAATAATACCGTGTTTGAGGAAGTCAAGGTTCTCCTTTGTCATTTCATATCCCACCAGAATAATATCTTTCAGCCCCTTTTCCTCGAGGTATGATGCCACGATATGGGTCTTTGCGCTTGATACAAGTATAGCCCCTATGTCGGGATAGTCAGCAAATACTTTGTTGAGTTTTTGCCTTACTGTATCCATATTGCTTGATTCTATCTCGACAGTAATTTTCCTTCCCTTATTTCTGCCACCTTCCCCGAAATAGTTCATAAAGCCACGTGTGCGACTGTACAGGTGTCGTGTGTTTTCAAGATCCTTAGCGATATTTACAACCAAAATATCATTATCTGCTCCTACACCGAAGTCGATCAGGCTTGCTGCAACCCGGCCACTCTTGTAGGCGTTTTCGCCCAAAAAGCTAAGATTTCCGCAGTTTTCTATGTGGGAGTCGATAAATATGTAGGGCACGCCCTTTTCTTCGAGTCTTGAGCATATGTGCAATGATTCTTTGCGAAGGATGGGAGCCAGGATAACACCTTCAGGTTCGTCGTTGAGCAGTTCCTCTGCCTTGCTAAGAAAATCGGCCTCATTGTGTAGTTCGAACAGGTAATAGCTAACATTTACTTTGAAGGGACGCAGCTCATTTAAAGCCTTGTTAATCCCTGCGGGATGCATGGCCCAAAATGAGTTGTCCTTGTCAGCTCTTGGAATTAGTACAGCTATTTTGTACTGCTTTTTTGTAGTAAGTGCCTGTGCAACAATATTGGGCTTGTAATCAAGCTCACGGGCTATTTTAAGGATTTTTTCCTTTGTATCAGCAGCGACTTCGCCACGGTTATGCAACACCCTGTCAACCGTGCCTATGGAAAAGCCGGACAATTTTGCTATGTCTTTGATACGAACCTGTTTCATAATTAGGAAAAGCCATCAGAAAAAACTGCAGGCCCAATATGTATGACAAATACCTGCATCCAGTGATGCAGGTATTTGTCAGTATTGATTGTTAAATGACTATTGGCTTGTATTTGGGAACAAGTGCTTTCATAAGCAGCCATCCTATAAGATAGGCTACTGAGCAGAAGAGGAAAACGATGAAATATCCTGCTTCTACACCCTGAAAGCCCATAAATTTCATGCTGGTTTCTTCAGCAAAGTCGAAGAGTATGCCGGATGATCTGTTTATTATAAACGCTGACAGTCCTCCTGCCATACCGCCGATACCTGTGATTGTTGCAACAGCAGATTTTGGGAACATATCACCTATAGTCGAGAAGATATTTGCAGACCATGCCTGGTGGGCTGCACCTGCAAGACCAATAATGATCACAGGATACCAGAACGACAGCTTACCAAGCGGCTGTGCCATCATTGCAAGTAAGGGGAAGAAGGCAAAAATCAGCATTGCCTTCATACGTCCAGCATATGGATTCATCCCCTTCTTGTCGACAAAGTAAGTTGGCAACCAACCCCCGATAATTGACAACAAGGTGATGCCGTATAACAGGAAGAGTAGGAACTGCGCCATCGTTTGGTCGGATGTCAGTCCATACACATCGCTCAGATAGGCCGGAGTCCAGAATAGGTAGAACATCCACACTCCGTCGGTCATAAACTTACCCACTGTAAAGGCCCAGGTCTGCTTGTATGTAAAGCATTTTAAGAAAGGTATCTTCTTTGCATCCCTTCCCTCATCACCGTTTGCTGCCTCCTCATGACTGTCCTGATGTATGTAGTCAAGTTCAGCCTTGTTAACAAGAGGGTGAACTTCGGGCTTTTTGTACATAAAGATCCAGAAGCCCATCCAGACAAAACCAAGTGCACCGATCACAATAAAGGACATCTCCCAACCCCAGTGGGCTGCTATAATTGGAATGCTAAATGGGGCTAACAGGGCGCCCACCGTGGCACCTGCATTGAAAATACTTGTTGCAAAAGCTCTGTCCTTCTTTGGGAAGAACTCGGCAGTTGCCTTGATTGCAGCCGGGAAGTTGCCTGCTTCTCCAAGTGCAAGTACTATTCTTGCAAAAATAAAGAGGGTTACACTTACGGAAACGACCAATCCGACGTCTCCAACCGTAGCGATGGACTCTTTGGCTCCTTCAAAACCAACCAACCATTTGCCGGTAAGAATACCAGAGGTAGCAATACCGCAATAGGCATGGAGTACGGCACCTACAGACCATATTCCGATGGCCCACAAATAACCCTTCTTAGTATCAAGCCAGTCAACAAACTTACCGGCAAAGAGCATACAGCCTGCATAAAATAGTGAAAACAGACTTGTGATATTACCGTAGTCACTATTGGTCCAGTGAAATTCAGGTGCAATAAAGTCCTTCCAGGTCAATGATAATACCTGTCGGTCCANATAGTTGACAGTCGTGGCAAAGAACAACANAGAACAGATGTACCATCTGTAGTGCGACATTTTCTCTTTTGAAATAGACATGATGAGTGGGCTTAAATATTAGACGTTATAGGTTGTAGAGGCTGTAGTTCCACCCCTTCCTGTCCAGTTGGTATGGAAGAACTCACCACGTGGTTTGTCTACTCTTTCATAAGTATGAGCACCAAAGAAGTCACGCTGAGCCTGCAGCAGGTTGGCTGGCAGTCGTTCTGAGCGATAGCCGTCAAAATAGCTCAATGCACTTGACATTGCAGGTGCAGGTATTCCGTTTATAACAGCTGTTGCTATTACGTTTCTCCAGCCTTGTTGTGCCTTTTCTACAACATCCTTGAAATATGGGTCAAGCAGCAGGTTGCTCAGGTCTTTGTTTCTGTCAAATGCTTCCTTGATTCGTCCCAGGAATACAGAACGTATGATACAACCACCGCGCCACATTAGGGCAATGCCGCCATAGTTGAGGTTCCATCCATATTCTTTTGCTGCTGCAGCCATAAGGGCATAACCCTGGGCATAGGAAACAATCTTGGAAGCAAATAGGGCAGACTCAATATCCTTAATGAATTGTTTTTTATCGCCTTTGAATTCGGGTTTCGGACCATTTATTAGCTTTGATGCAGCAACTCTTTCTTCTTTGATGGCTGACAGACAGCGTGAAAAAACTGCTTCACCAATCAAGGTAAGCGGTACTCCATGTTCAAGGGCTGATACAGCAGTCCACTTGCCTGTACCTTTCTGACCTGCAGTGTCCAGTATCTTGTCAACAAGTGGCTGACCATCTTCATCTTTGAAAGCCAGAATATCACGTGTAATCTCTATCAGGTATGAATCCAATGGTCCTTCGTTCCATTCCTTGAATACCAGGTGCATCTCATCAGCTGACATACCCAGAACATCCTTCATGATATGGTAAGCCTCATTGATAAGCTGCATATCACCGTATTCGATACCGTTGTGAACCATCTTGACGAAGTGGCCTGCACCATTTTCGCCAACCCAGTCACAGCATGGTGTACCATCTTCAACCTTGGCAGCTATACTCTGGAAGACTGGCTTTACAACAGGCCATGCTTTTTGACTGCCCCCCGGCATAATAGAAGGACCTAGCAGGGCACCTTCCTCACCACCTGATACACCAGTTCCAATATAGAGCAAGCCCTTGCTTTCAACATAAGCAGTACGGCGGTTGGTATCGGGATAGTGGGTGTTTCCACCGTCGATCAGGATGTCGCCCTGATCGAGAAGGGGAACAAGAGATTCAATAAGATCATCCACCGGCTTGCCAGCCTTCACCATCATCATTATTTTACGAGGACGCTCAAGTGAAGCAACAAGCTCTTGCAATGAATGAGTTCCCCTTATATTTTTGCCTTTGGCACGTCCGTTGACAAAGTCGTCAACCCTTTGGGTGGTACGGTTGTACACCGAAACCTGAAAGCCCTTGCTTTCCATGTTCAGCACCAGGTTTTCACCCATTACTGCCAAACCTATCAATCCTATGTCTGATAATTCCTTCATATGGCTTAGTTTTTACATTTACTTTTAAAGAGATCTTCCTTCCGGGAAATATTGCTTCTGCAAGCCAATGGCTTAATTATTTCGTTTTTAGAGTTTTGTTGATCAGCCTAAATCCTAATTGTATTAGCATGATAATAGGACCAGATAACCCAGCTCAGTCCTTAAACCTGTCGCTGTGGGCCCAAAGGCCCACAGCCGGATTGGATATGTAGAATATCTTTTCCCCGTCAGGCATTATATTGTACCCGTCTTTCAATTTATCAGGATCGTATCGTTTCATCATTTCCCCAAGGTCGGCGTATTTGAAATGTACCGATTCAATTTCCTCCTTGCTCAGGTGACCTGGACAATAGGTGATTGAAAAGCGACCTTCTGAACTGCCGTGGATAAGGTGGGCTGCAGCACCAAGGTTGTTTCTCATTTCCTCGTCCTCTTCGACATATTTCAACGTCTTTGGAGTGCCGCAATAGCCATACTGCCTTATAAGACGGTCTATCGTTTTGTCCTCGCCGAATTCCCTCAGTCCGGGTGCAAGTACTATCAAATCGGCACCGTCGGCCAAGGCCATTCTGGTACGATAGATACTCTTGTTGCCAAGCCAGGTGCTTTTAAATTCTCCCGGCTCGAGATAAACAACCACCTTGTTCAAAGGTTCTGCCACCATCTCAAAATTGACTTTTATTGACAGGTCGGCAGCCAGCTCGAATACCTCTTCATCATCGCCTATAAAGATACCACGGGTTACCAGTTTACCGGCACTATTGCGGCCAATTACTGTCTGCACATAGATGATGGGCAGATGAGATGTGAAAGTCTTTGAGGCATAGTTGAGAACCTTGCGAACGGGATTGCTGGCACGACCCATTATACGTTCCATGCCATAGACGGCACCGATAAAGTGGCTTTTATTGATACCTTCCGATCCACCTGTGCCCACGAAGATATTCTTGTTGTAGTTGGCCATGCCGATTACCTCGTGGGGGACTACCTGGCCAATAGACAGGATAAGGTCATAGCCTCCCTCCACAAGCATTTTATTGACCTGCACGGGCCAGTCATAGGTGACCTGCCCATTTGTAATTTCTGAGATAAAGGAACCGGGAACTACCCCAAGGGTCACTACATCGTTGCGCCAGTCATGTACCCTGAAAAGGTCATGGGGCACACCAGGAAACATATGTGAAATCTGTTCCTGCGTCATTGGGGCATGGGTGCCCAGTGCTGGAAGTATATCAGTCATTGAATTGCCAAAATACTCCCACGCCAAGGAAGTGAGTATTCCGGCCTGTGAATGGAATCTTGTATAGTCGGGCGGTATTGCAAGCACCTTACTGCGACTGCCCAGTTTTTCAAATGCCACATGCAATGCCTCACGCAGGTCAGCCTGGCTTAACTCCTCATTTTCGGATCCTCTTTGATACAGTACCATAGACAAAGTTTTACCTTATCACTTTTGTATTTCCTTTCCATATACTCCAGACCGAAGCCTCGTCTGAAGGTAGTGCATAATCAGTTACAAAGGTAGTTGCCAGTGCACCTGTTGCCCAGCCAAACTGCAACCACTTTTCCGGTTCCCAACCCCTGAGGATTCCGTAGAGCAGTCCTCCCATAAAGCCGTCACCTCCTCCGATACGGTCAAGAACTCTGATTGGTCTTGGAGCAACTTCGTACCATTCGTCCCCGGCAAGCATTACTCCACCCCAGAGGTGTTCGTTGACACTTATCTCGTTACGGAAGGTTGTTATAAGAACCGAAGCATTGGGGCAGTACTTCCTCATTTGAAGCAGTACCTTTTTAAAGTCAGCCATTGTGTCGTCTACGCTCACACCGTGAGTTTCAGGCATCTCATGTCCTAGACAAAGATTGAAGACTTCCTTGAACCCTATTATTATATCACTCAGAGAAGCAATCTCGTTGAATATCTCTCTCAGTTCTTTTTCCCTTCCTTCCCAGAAAGAAGCTCTAAAGTTAATGTCGAAAGAGATAAGAGTGCCGTATTTCTTTGCAATTCTTGCAAGTTGGACACAAAACCTGCCCGTCTTAGGCGACAGGGCAGCGATAAGACCGGACATGTGGACTATCTGAACCCCTTCCTCCCCGAATATTCTTTCAAGGTCGTAAAAGCTTGAATTAAGCAGTCGACCAACCTCTCCGGCACGGTCGTTCTGAACCTTTGGGCCTCGAACTCCAAAGCCGCTGTCGGCTATATTAAACTGGTGCCTGTATCCCCATGGACCACCCTGGGCAATCTCAGGACCTTCATAATCCAATCTGCGTTTGCGCAGGTCACTCTTGATAAACTCGGCTATTGGACTGTCTTTAACAAAGGCAGTAAGTACCTTGACCGGTAGGCCAAGGTACGCTGGTATGGTAGCCACATTGGTTTCTGCACTTGTGGCCTGCATATGAAAGGTTTCGCTGCAATGTACAGGCTGGTTGTTGGCCGGGGTGATGCGAACTCCCATGCTTGATGGAACAAGCAAGCCCCATTTGCAGTCTTTTCTCAATGTCAAATTCATATCTCCGAAGTTGTTGTTTTATTCAATTTACTCAAGCTCCCCCTTCCATTAGCTATCCTTAACCTATTCAAGCCTTCCTGACTCGTTTGATGGTTTCAATCAGTTCCTTTGACTTCTGGGCTAGAGCCTGATAGTTTCCGCTATCAATAATCTCCCTTGGGAAGAGATTAGATCCCATACCCACACAGAAGACCCCGGCTCTAAACCAACCCGCAAGGTTGGCCTCAGTTGTATCAACACCACCAGTAGGCATGATATTGGTCCAGGGCATGGGGCCTTTGACGGCCTTTACAAAAGAAGGACCACCGATTTCCGAAGCAGGAAAGAGCTTGATAACCTCAGCACCTAGTTCCTGAGCCTTACCTATTTCGCTAATTGTACCACATCCTGGTGCCCATGCTACTCCACGTCGGTTACATAGCTTTGCTATCTCCTCATTCAACAGAGGGGATACAATAAAGTTTGCACCTGACTGAATGAAAATTGCTGCTGTGGCCGCTTCGACAACCGATCCGGCCCCAAGGATCATACCAGGCAGTTCACTAAGCACATATTTATTGAGTTCACTAAAGATCTCATGTGCGAAGTCTCCGCGGTTTACAAATTCAAAAACCCTTATTCCTCCATCATAGCAGGCTTTTACAACCTGCTTGCAAACTTCAATATCTTTGTGGAAGAATACCGGTACCACACCGGTGTCCTTCATTGCCATAAAGACTTCACTGCGACCGTACTTTGCCATTTTATTTTAATTTTTAGGTAACCGCTATATGCTATTTGGCTTTCTCGCACCACCTGCCATGACTCTTTTTCAGATAAAAAAGCAGGGAGGATTGAACACCACAATGTTATCCTATCTGGATACCCTACCAGATGCATCACCATCCATCAGCTTTTCTACCTCGTCGACACTTACTTGGTTGAAGTCACCCAAGATAGTGTGCTTCAGGCATGAAGCTGCTGCTGCAAAGTTCAATGCTTTGGCATCATCACCGGGGTAGCTTAGCAGCCCGTAGATCAGGCCTCCCATAAAGGAGTCGCCTCCTCCTACACGGTCAACTATATGTGTAATCTGATATATTGGGGCTGTGTAGAGCTTTGTTCCGTCATATAGGACACCCGACCATGTATTATGGTTTGCGTTTATAGAACCTCGGAGGGTAGTGATTACTTTCTTTACCCTTGGGAAGCGTTCCATAATTTGTCGTGATACACTGCGGTAAGCCTCAGCTTCCACATGTCCACCTTCGATATTTACACCCTCAGGTTTGATGCCAAGTACCATTGCTGCATCTTCTTCGTTGCCCAGGACTATGTCACAACCTTCAATCAGTTCGGGCATTACCTCACTTGCTTTTTTGCCATACTTCCATAGATTCTTCCTATAGTTAAGATCGGTTGATACTGTTATACCCAATCTATTGGCTGTCTTTATTGCCTCAAGACATACATCTGCGGCACCCTGGGAAACGGCCGGTGTGATACCTGTCCAGTGAAACCAGGTGGCTCCTTCAAATATCTTATCCCAGTCGAAATCACCTTTCTGTACCTGTGAGAAGGACGAGTATGCACGGTCGTAAATTACCTTGGAGGGACGAGCAACTGCGCCTGTTTCGAGAAAGTAAATACCCAGGCGTTCACCACCAAACTTAATGTTACTGGTATCTACACCATATTTTCTAAGCTCCCTAAGGCAGGCCTCTCCAATATCATTCTTTGGGAGGACGGTAACATAAGATGCATCCAACCCGAAATTTGCCAGTGAAACAGCTACATTTGCCTCACCACCTCCGTAGCAGGCATCAAAAGAGCTTGCTTGTGTAAAACGTTGAAATCCGGGTGTAGAGAGTCTGAGCATGATCTCTCCAAACATTACTATTCTTTGTTTCATATATCGGCGTGTTTTGTCCTAATCTGTACAATCGTCCAATCGATTTTTTAGAATCCGAAAAACTCTGCTGCATTGCGGTAAGAGACTCTTTCTATAAGTTCTTTAAGCAGAGAGTCATCATTAGGTATTAAGCCTTTTTCAACCTCTCCTCCAATGTAGTTACATACTATCCTTCTGAAATATTCATGACGAGGGTAGGAGAGGAAGCTACGTGAGTCGGTAACCATTCCTACAAAATGACTCAGCAATCCAAGAACTGAAAGATCCTTCAGGTGCTTTTCCATTCCGGCCTTTTGGTCGAGAAACCACCATGCGGCTCCATATTGCATTTTACCTGCTACACTGCCGTCCTGGAAATTACCCGCCATGGTGATAAACATTTCATTATCAGCTGGATTGAGATTGTATAGTATTGATTTTGCTAGCTTGTCCTCATTGTCCAGCAGGTC
>JGI24707J26582_10004153_pt1 | contig 10112 bp, 8 predicted proteins | sample BioPla1DNA1_FD_26582 | JGI IMG/M metagenome (IMG submission 26582) | reverse complement strand
CTTAGCTTATGAAAAACTTTACAAGGCCTTTACCATGCGTGAGCTACAATTGTCCTTTTTAGAGTCTGCTGCCCTAGTTTTAATTGATATTGTTAGTTTTAAGGCAAAGCTAGGCTATATATTAGAAAAAAGCCTTTAGGTAAAAAAAGATATAGCTATATATTAGCAAAAAGTCTTTTAGCATAAGGCAAACTAAGACCATGTATTTATAAAAAGCCTTGAGCATATAGAACGTCAAGGCTTTTTCTCTATTACCTTTTACTAGTAGCTAGCAGCTTAATAAATCCCTAGCCTAGTCTTGACCTAGACTTTGAGAACATGTCAAAAGCAACAGCTAATAGTACTACCATACCCTTTGCCACTGACTGTAGAAAGACGTCAAAGCCTATAATGGACATACCGTTATTCATAATGCCCATAATAAAGGCGCCAACAACAGCCCCCCATATTGTTCCGACCCCGCCATTTGCAGAAGCCCCGCCTATAAAACAGGCACCAATGGCATCTAGCTCAAAGTTAACTCCTACATTAGGAGAGGCTGCCATGCTCCGACCGGCTGTCACTACAGCCGCTATGCCAGCTAATAGGCCCATGTTTGAGTATACAAAAAACATCATCTTCTTGGTGTTAACACCAGAGAGTTCAGCTGCCTTTATATTTCCTCCCATGGCATANAGGTGTCTACCTAGTATTGTTTTGCTAGCAATAAAGGAGTAGATTGCATAAAGGACTGCCAGGAGTATAAGTAAAATGGGCAAGCCCTCATCCATAGCCAGCCAATAAGAGCATATATTTATAATTATAAAAAACAATAGGGCCTTTCCAATGGTGGATTTTAAAGATGCTACCTCATAACCCCTTGCTTNTTTGCTTTTCCTATTTAAAAGAACATATAAAAGGTAAAGGCCTGATAGGACAAAGCCTACAATTAGCATTGTTACATTTAGATAGTCTGGCTTATTTTGCAGCTTTAGCAGGTCTCCGATCCGCAAAAAATCAGGAAGGGTATTAGGAGCAATATCAGGTACAGAACCAGTACCGATGGTTGTATATAGGCCAGATAGGGGCAGGGTTTTACCGTCTAGTATAATATTATTAAGCCCCCTAAAGACCAGCATACCTGCAAGGGTAGTGATAAAGGGCGGTACCTTTACAACGGNTATCCAAAAGCCCTGCCACATACCTGCTAAAAGGCCAGTCAACATACTTAGGCAAATGGCAAGCCAGGAGGGTAGACCAAGGGTCGTAGCCATTAAGCCAGACATTGCAGATACAAGAGCTACGAGAGAGCCTACTGAAAGGTCAATATTGCCTCCTGTTAGAATACAGAGCATCATCCCTATGGCAAGTATCAAGACATAGGCATTTTGCCTTATCAGCATAGATATATTTCTTGGCCATATTAGCTTGCCTTTTGTTACAAGACCAAAAAAGATCATTATGGTCACCAGTGCTAAAATCATGCCGTATTGTCTCATGTTACGGTCTAAAAATCCCTTAATCTCTTTCATAAATACCTCTCCTATCACACGGACGAACTTTTTATTATTGTAGTCATAATATCCTCCTGGGTCGCCTCGGATGTTTTCATTTCTCCTACAACACGTCCCTCGTTTAATATGTACAGGCGGTCAGTAATTCCCAAAATCTCAGGTAGCTCCGATGAAATAATTATCAGGCACTTTCCCGCCTCTGCCAGCTTAAGTATTATTTTGTATATCTCGTACTTGGCTCCAACATCAATTCCCCTGGTGGGTTCGTCTAGTATAAGAACATCAGGATTGGCAAATATCCACTTGCTCAGGACCACCTTTTGCTGGTTACCACCTGAAAGGTTGCCTGCCATTTGAAAGACACTAGCAGCCTTTATATCAAGTCGCTTTTGGTATTGCTTGGCGACCACCATTTCCTCGTCTTCATTTACAACTGCAGCCCTTGATACATCCCTAAGGTTGGCAAGGGTAATATTACTTTTTATATCCATTATATGAACTAGGCCGGCTGTTTTTCTGTCTTCGGTTACATAGGCTATACCGTGGCCAATGGCCTGGCTGATATTTTGCGGGTTTATCCTTTTCCCGTCCTTTATCAGACTCCCGCTAATCTTTGTCCCATAGGCTTTGCCAAAAACACTCATGGCAAGCTCTGTCCTACCAGCCCCCATAAGGCCTGCTAGGCCAACGATTTCGCCCTTTCTAAAATACATATTGACATTGTCTATAACTACTCTTTTTTCATCAAGGGGATCATGGACAAGCCAGTTTTTTATCTCAAAGCCTATCTCACCAATCCTTGGTGTCCGTTTTGGGAACCTATCTGTTATCTCGCGACCTACCATGTCCTTTATTATCCGCCCCTCGATTAGCTGACCTGTGTTTTCCAAGCTTTCTATTGCCCTGCCATCCCTCAGGATGGTGATGTTATGAGCTATTCTTATAAGCTCGTGCAGCTTNTGTGAAATAAGTATACAGGTCATATTATGCTTTTTGTTTAGGGTTTCTAAAAGGGCAAGGAGGTGGTCAGAATCATCATCGTTTAAGGCTGCTGTTGGCTCGTCTAGAATTAGTAGCTCGCAGTTTTTAGATAGGGCCTTGGCAATTTCAACTAGCTGCTGCTTTCCTACCCCTAAATCCTTGACCTGCCTTGAATGCTTTTCCTCAAGACCTACCATTTTCATTAGGCGAATCGCCTGTGTCTTGGTCTCATCCCAGCTAATAATCCCATGCTTGGCCCTCTCATTACCTAAAAAAATATTTTCTGCTATTGTCATATAGGGGCTAAGGGCTAGCTCCTGATGGATGATTGCAATACCGGCCGCTTCACTGTCTCGAATATTTTTAAGCCTTAGCTCTTCTCCTTTATAGACTATAGTCCCGCTATAGGAGCCGTAGGGGTGGATTCCGCTTAGAACATTCATAAGGGTAGACTTGCCTGCACCATTTTCCCCTACTAGGGCATGGATTTCACCCTTTTTTACCTTAAAGGTGACATCACTAAGGGCCTTGACGCCAGGGAATTCCTTTGTGATATTTCTCATTTCAAGCATATATTCCGCCATTTGTATGCTCCTTTAACAAAGATAGATTTTGCTTAGGGTGATTAAGATAGCGGTAGCCTAGCTACCGCTATCTTAAGGGATAAAGTTATTGTGCATCTGGAATATCCGACAGGCTATAATAGCCGCTGTCAATGAGTAGCTCCTTCCAGTTGTTTTTGTCTGCAAACTTGATTTCGCAGTTATAAGAAGGCACATCTATAACTCCGTTATTGTAGCTTGCATTTGTAGGTACTGGTTCACCTGCTAGTATGGCATCTGTCATAGCTATAACCTGGTCAGCTAGGATACGGGTGTCTTTGAAAATTGACATAGACTGCTCTCCCCTGATTATCTGGCCAACATTTATCTTGTCGCAATCCTGGCCTGTAAGGATGGGGAAGGGCTTTGCATCAGATCCATAGCCGGCGGACTTTAGTGATGAGACTATGCCCTGGGCTAGGCTGTCATTAGGTGATAGGACTACATCAATGTTAGAGTCGCCATAATAAGCAGTTAGGAGATTATCCATCCTGTCCTGTGCACCGCTGGACTCCCAGTTGGTGATTGCTATCTGGTCTGGGAACTTGGTCTGTCCGGACTTTACCTGGAGGACTCCACTGTCTATATAGGGCTGTAGTACATCCATTGCACCCTGGTTAAAGAGCAGTGCATTATGATCGCCTGGGTCTCCACCAAAGCATTCCAAAGAAAATGGTCCCTCTGCCCCCTGGTCAAGGCCTAGGACAGATTCGATAAACTCTCCCTGCATTTTTCCGACTCCATAGTTGTCAAAGGTGGCATAGTAGTCGCATTTATCAGTATTAGTCAAGAGTCGGTCATAAGCGATAACTGGGATATTTGCATCCTGTGCCTGCTTGAGAACGCCGCCGAGTGCTCCACCGTCTATAGAAGCAATAACTAGTACGTCACAGCCCATGGTAATCTGGTTTTCAATCTGGCTATTTTGGACATCCTGTTTGTTGTCAGCATATTGAAGATCAACCTTGTAGCCTTTCTTCTCCAGGGCAGCCTTAACATTAGCTCCATCCTCATTCCACCTCTGGAGGGATTTTGTTGGCATTGTGACCCCAACTAGCTTGGCTGTTTCCTCGCCTGGATCTTCGGTTTGACCCTGGATCTTCGGTTTGTGTAGGCTTGTCGGTCATAGTAGGGTCTCCACCCTCTGCAGGCTTATCACTGCAGCCTGCAAAAAGCATTACCAGCATTGACAGGACCAATACCAGTACAATTGATTTTTTAACCATATCTGCACCTCCAAATGAATTGTTATTATATATAATTACTATGTTGGTCTAGGACAAATAAGAAGAAAAAAATTTCTATCTGCCTGTATTTTTATAGCCTATATTGAAAAAAATTTATACTTTGCCTAGCTAGTCGGATTTGTAAAAGACAGCTATGGCCTATAGGTAAATCCACGCTTTTGTAGTAGAATGTATATAAAGTAGATGGGGGTGTCTTGCTATGGAGTTAATGCAAAGGATAAGTGAATATGTAATATCCCTTAGAAATCCCTTGTTTGATTGGTTTTTTACCCTTGTAACCATGCTGGGTGAGGTTGTATTTTTTACCCTGGTAGTTGCAATCCTGTACTGGTGTATTGACAAGGATTGGGGCTTTAGGCTGGGTTTTGCCTACCTCTTTAGTGGCCTGGCCAACACCTGGATAAAGGAAATATGTAGGGTACCCCGGCCCTTTGAGCTTTTGGATATAGATCCTATGAGAGTTGAGACTGCGGGTGGCTACTCCTTTCCTAGTGGACATACCCAGCAGGCCTCTAGCCTACTAATTGTCCTGATGGAGGCTATAAAGAAAAAATGGTTTTATATCTTAGCCAGCCTTTTGATTATACTTGTAGCCCTTTCTAGGATATACCTAGGTGTACATTGGGCCTTTGATGTTGTAGGGGGGATTATAATTGCCCTCTTGTGTGTCTTGCTTTCAAATTGGCTCTATAGTCTATCAAAGGCCAAAAAGACCCCTGAAATTATGGGCATCATGATTATACCCCTCTTAGTGGGTTTGTTTATATTTAAAACCTCTACCTATTATACGGTAGGGGGTACCCTTACAGGCCTATTTATCGGTTATATTCTAGATACTAGATTTATAAAATATAAAAGTGGAGGGCCCCTTATAAAGCAGCTGGCCAAGTGTCTCATAGGTATAGTGGGCCTGCTTATAATAAAGCTACTAATTGAGCCTGGCCTAGCAGAGGGTCTAGGGACAGATTTTTTTGTGCATGGCTTACTTAGCATCTGGCTGACCGTTCTAGCTCCCCTATTATTTAGGTTGGTCCTAAGGGATAATCAGGACACAGGAGCTGAAGGCTAAATAGTTTATATAGAGAATGGCTTTAGCTAGTAAGTGCAGCTAAAGTGCTATAGCCTTTGATTGTATTAGGTATTTTTGCATGCTATAATAAATTGAAAAGTAATTAAATGTATTGGGGGATTAAAAGATGAACAAAAGGGCTGTATTTGCAATCTTACTGATTCTGCTTGGTGTAGTACTTATATTAAACCAGGTAACCGCACTTGATATAAAGCTTAAAAACTGGTGGCCAATGATCCTAGTTCTAATTGCGGTAATCAAGCTGGCTAGCAGGTCAATATCGCCTGTGTCTGGCATATTTTTAGCCCTACTAGGTATCCTATTGCAGCTTAGGGTCTCAGAGATCCTAATCACCGAGGACCTCCTATTCCCCGCCATCCTTATCTTAGCTGGTCTATGGGTTATCTTTTCCGGCTTTGAGGGCAAGGGGGCCTTTAACAGGAAAAAAAAACCGCTGATGAGGGATAGACTAGATGACTTTGTTATATTCTCAGGTCTTGAGACATGTATAAATTCGGATGATTTTACAGGTGGTTCTGTAACAGCTGTATTCGGTGGAGCTGAGATAGACCTGAGGGATGCCAACTTATCTCCTAATGGTGGCAGTCTCGACCTAACTGCTGTTTTCGGTAGTGTTGAGGTCAGGGTACCAGAGGAATGGAATGTAGTTGTAAAGGGAACACCCGTATTTGGAGGCTGGGAAAACAAGGCCCGCCGTCCTGCTGAAAATAGTCATGGGCCTATCCTAAATATTCACTGTACTGCAGTTTTCGGTGGCGTTGGGGTAAGCAATTAGGCTAGGGTCTATGTTTAGGGCCTAGGACAGGTGTTTTTTAACTGTAAATGATACTTAAGGGGTCGTAATCTTGAAAACTGATGGGGCTAAAAGTAAAAACTTAATACTAGCCTTATTTTTGATATTTATTGTATACTTTTTTCTTTATACAACACTTAAGCAGGGTATATTTTCGGCAAACCCATATGATAGCTATAGCCTACAGGCTATTAGCTGGTGGAAGGGTAGGGCAGATCTAGGCCAGGATTATTCCTGGCTAGAACTTGCTTATTACGGGGACAAGATTTACCTTAGCTTTCCCCCCTTTCCCTCTGTTGTAATGTTTCTATTGGTCCCCTTCTTTGGAGAAGGAGTGCCGAGCAATCTCCTAGTCACCCTTTATGCAGTGGCCAGCTTTATTATTTTATACTTCTTTTGCATAAGGAGAAGGGGCCTATCTGATACAAAGGCGCTTTTTTGGGCTGGCTTTGCAGTCTTTGCAGGTAACCTTTTATCCATATCCCCCTTTGGTGGGGTTTGGTACCATGCCCAGACCCTTAGTTTTTTTATGTGTGTCTTATCCTTATACCTAATCACATCGGAAAAGCCCATTAACTGGTACTTGGCCCTTGTATTTTGGGCCTTTGCCATAGGCTGTAGACCCTTTCAGATTTTATATTTCCCCTTATATGTATTTATACTTTATAAAAATTTAAAAAAGAGGGGCCAGGGACTCTTGCAGATGCTTAAGTATCTGATAGGTCCAATCATAGTTGGAGCCCTTTATGCCCTGTATAATTATATAAGGTTTGATAGCATATTCGAGTTTGGCCATAACTACCTGCCGGAGTTTACCCAGTCAAAGCTTGGCCAGTTCCACTACAGATATATATTAGAAAACCTACCAAAGCTCTTTAGGCTGCCATATTTTGAGGATGGTATGCTAACCTTCCCAAAGTTTAATGGTTTTTTATTCTTTGTAGCCAACCCCATATTTATATGTTACTTTATTTACCTTGTTAAAACCCTGAGGGGAAAAGGCCCCAAGCTAGGCGACCAGGCTAAGGACACAAGGGTAAAGGCAATAATTATCCTAAGCTGTGCCCTACTACATATAGTTTGGTTTTTATCCCACAAGACTCTTGGGGGCTGGCAGTTTGGTACCAGGTACCTGGTTGACCTTATACCCTATATATTTTTTTCTATAACACTTGCCGATATTGATGTTAAAAGATATGAGATAGGCCTCTTTGCCTTTGGGCTTGTCCTAAATATATATGGTACCCTGTGGCTAAATCTAGGCTGGGCTGGCTAAGGGGTTCTTAAAAATTCTATATTCTAACCCTGGTAGCTATTCATTTTATGGCCCTGCCCATACAAATCCTTTTATATTTTTATTCATATCCCATGTTTTTCTTTCGGATTAAAAGTTAAAATCTAAGCTAGCTTAGCTATAGGCATATATAAATAGGTAGACAGGGCTACTTTTAGCTTGTAGCTGAGGCTATCTTAAGATAAATATTCATGCTTATGCAGGTTTAGCTTATAAATATAAGGGTGGGTATACAAGGATGCAGTCCCGACAAAAGGGCTATAAATCAAGGGTTATCTAGGCTTCAAAAAAGTATATTAAAAATAATTTGAGAATATTTAAAAAAGTGCTTGCATAAATATTCACATAGTCATATAATACTTACAAGCAATTATTCAGATGGGGGTAATTTGATTGAAAAAAGAAGATATTAAAAAAGTAGTACTTGCATATTCAGGAGGNCTCGATACATCCATAATTATTCCATGGCTCAAGGAAAACTATAACAATTGTGAGGTTATAGCAGTAACAGGAAATATGGGGCAAAAGGATGAGCTAGAGGGTCTAGAGGAAAAAGCCCTTGCAACTGGAGCTTCAAAGTTATATATTGAAGACTTAACAAAGGAATTTTTAGATAACTATGCCTTTGAGGCCTTAAAGGCTGGGGCAGTATATGAGCAGTACTTACTGGGGACCGCACTAGCAAGGCCGCCAATTGCAAAAAGGATAGCTGAGATAGCCCTAGAGGAAAAGGCAGATGCCATATGCCATGGCTGTACTGGCAAGGGTAATGACCAGGTTAGGTTTGAGCTAACCATAAAGGCCTTTGCACCAGACATGCATATAATAGCCCCTTGGAGGGAGTGGGATATAAAGTCGCGCAAAGAGGAGATAGAGTATGCGCAGGTCCACAATATTCCCCTAAAGTTTTCTGCTGAAACATCATACTCCAAGGACAAAAACATCTGGCACCTAAGCCANGAGGGACTAGACCTAGAGTATCCAGAAAATGAGCCTAAATATAATGAACCGGGTTTTCTTGAGATGGGTGTATCTCCAGAAATGGCACCAGACAAGGCAACCTATGTAAGCNTTGGCTTTGAAAAGGGTATCCCCACATCTATTGATGGGGTAAAGATGGACTCAGTTGAACTTGTTACAAAGCTTAACCAATTAGGCGGAGAAAATGGTATTGGCCTACTTGATATAGTAGAAAACAGACTAGTCGGCATGAAAAACAGGGGGGTATATGAGACCCCTGGTGGCACTATTTTATACAAGGCCCATGCCATGTTAGAATCCATCTGCCTTGACAAGGANACCATGCACTTTAAAGAAATGGTAGGCAAAAAGTTAGGCGAACTAGTTTACAATGGACTATGGTTCACTCCCCTTAGAGAAGCAATAAAGGCCTTTGTAGACAAGACCCAAGAGACTGTTACCGGTCAGGTAAAGCTAAAGCTTTACAAGGGTAATATCATAAACGCAGGAGTAAGCTCTCCCTACTCCCTCTATGATCCAGAAATCGCCACCTTTGATGAGGATGAGGTTTACAACCAAAAGGATAGNGAGGGCTTTATAAACCTATTTGGCCTCCCCTTAGAGGTTGTTGCCAGGATGAAGGCAAAAAATAATATTTAGTATGAGGTTTTGTAAATGAAAAAGATTTGGTCAGGCAGACTAGGAAATTCCTTAAGCAGTGAAGCTGATGCTTTTAACTCCTCTATAGCCTTTGATTCCAGGCTATACAAGCAGGACATATTAGGTTCAATCGCCCACGCAACCATGCTAGCCAAGCAAGGGATCCTAACAAAGGAAGACGCGGACCTAATAGTAAAGGGCCTGCAGGATATATTAGAGGATATAGAGACTGGTGCCCTACCCATAGATCTAGAGGCAGAGGATATCCACTCCTTTATAGAATCTGAACTAACAAGCAGGATAGGGGATGCAGGCAAGCGCTTGCACACTGCCAGGAGTAGAAACGATCAGACCGCTGTAGACCTGAGGATGTACCTCAGAGATCAAGGAACTATAATAAAGGGCCTGCTAGTAGACCTAGTCAAGGTCCTAGCAGACAAGGCAAGTGACCATAGGGATACTATTATGCCAGGCTATACCCACCTACAAAGGGCTCAGCCTGTGACCTACGGCCACCACCTTATGGCCTATGCCATGATGTTTCTAAGNGATATAGGTAGGTTCAAGGATGCCCTGGCCAGAATGAACTATTCCCCCCTAGGGTCCTGTGCCCTAGCAGGGACTAGCTACAATATAGATAGGGCCTATACAGCCCAGCTACTAGGCTTTGACGGGATAACACAAAATAGTATGGACTCAGTTTCTGACAGGGATTTTTGTATAGAGCTATTAGCTGCAAGTTCAATTATAATGATGCATATGTCCCGTTTTTGTGAGGAGCTAATCCTATGGTCATCCTGGGAGTTTGGCTTTGTTGAGATGGATGATTCTTGTTCTACAGGCTCTAGCATAATGCCCCAGAAAAAGAACCCGGATATAGCAGAGCTTATNAGGGGCAAGGTGGGTAGGGTATATGGCCACCTAGTCTCTACCTTGACCATGATGAAGGGCCTTCCCCTGTCCTACAACAAGGATATGCAGGAGGACAAGGA
>JGI24707J26582_10004150_pt1 | contig 10113 bp, 9 predicted proteins | sample BioPla1DNA1_FD_26582 | JGI IMG/M metagenome (IMG submission 26582) | reverse complement strand
TTACTCCATCCGTTATATTAGGATACTCCGATCTATTATTGCAATTACTTATATCTACAAATTCAGATTTTTTATTGTATTGCTTTGTTTTATTTAGTGTAAACATGACACTATTTACCTTTTCACCAGTCAATTCTTCAAATATTCCTGTTCCTAAGTGAACAACCTTTTCGATCTGATTGTTCTTTAATATACTTTCTCGTAGTTCTGTGTATTTAGAAGTAAACATAAATCCATGTTGAACAATCATCCCTAATATTCCATTTTCATTCAAAAATTCTTCACATCTCATTATAAATGCCGAATACAAATCTTCACTGCCTGCCTTATAATTACTTATTATAAAGTTCTTTAACTTTATATCCATATTTCCAATCCCCATATACGGAGGGTTAGTAACAACTACATCATAACCTGTTTTTTGCATGAATATATTTACAAGTTTGATTGATTTTCTAGCCTCCGTAGCAAATAACTGTCTTGATATATCATTGGCTTTAATTGCCTCACTATAAATGGCATTCAAACTGTCCATAAGTTCTCTTTCTTCCTTGGTAAAGTCTCTCTGAGATTTATACTCGTCAAAAGAAATGGCTTGGTCTTCTAGTAGATTTTCTTGACCTTTAGTTTGCTTCTTCTTTGTTCTTTTTGCTTTGCTTAATTCTTTCCTTGCAATTCTATTCTTAAATTCCTCAAATAATGGAAATAATTTCTTTTCCGGTTGAATAAGGCTCCCTTTAAGCCTTACATCTTCAAATTCTTCATAAATAATTTCTATCATTTTTAATATTGTTTTATTGTCCTTGTGTTTTTCTTTCAAATCTTCTAATCTACGTCCGTTTAATAAAATAGCATCAGCACATACCAAATTAACAGAAAGTTTGCCTTGAGTATTTGTGTCATAACCATTTTCTTTTAGATAAGTCTTAGTTTTTATGAATAATATTAGCCCTGTTAATTGAACTGCTCTTAAATCTATATCTATACCATGAATATTGTTTTCTAATATTTTATAGGGTATTTCTCCTTTTGTATATTTTCCTTCTTCTACATACATCTCATAAAATACATCGTATGCTCTTACTAAAAAGTGTCCACTCCCACAACAAGGATCTATAAGTTTAATGTCTTCAACATTTTTTTTACCCCTTAATCCATTCTTCATTTCACTATATACTTTATTAAGAGAATTATCTATTATCCAATTCACAACCCAATCTGGAGTAAATATTTGAGTTGTTGCTGGAACTTCATCTACGCTGATGAAAAAGTCTTTTTGATTCTGTCTTGTAAAGATCTCACTTTTTTCTATGGAGTTAAAATATTGATAAATCCAACCTATAATTTCATCCTGTCTCCATGATTCCTCATCAATATTGGAGCATAAAAGTTCTATTACTTTTAATAAACTTGTACTTGATGGATTTACGAAGGAGTATTCATCCTCCGTATTAAATAACATCTTTATCTCCTCACTGATTTCTTCAAACATTATATTTAAGAGGTATCCTAATCCTCCATCCATTTCATACTTGCAAAATTCTCTTGCAACTTCATAGAATCTAGATCCAATAAATGATCTATTACCATGTTCTCCTCTAGGTACTAAAATTTCATCAATAAGGCCTCTGACCTCCATAACCCTAAGAGCCGCTAAGCGATTAAGGTAGGTGTATGAAACTTCCTTTATATATTCCATAACGGCTTTGTCTTTCTCAAATCCACCTTTTTCAAGTTTCTCAATTGCCTTTTCTATATTTTTTCTATTATTTTCTTGTTCCTCAGTTAAGTTTTTTAAATCCCTTAAATTAACCCACCCTTTGTTTATATAGATACCATAATTTATTAAAACCTGTTCTATATCTTTTTCTAATATTTCTCTACACTCAAGAATAGTAGATTTAATAGTTTTCTTCTGTTCTGCATTCAATGAACTCCCCCCTATTCAATCATTATGCTATTTCCAGCACTAATCTCTTCCATCAATTGCTTCTCAATTTTTTTCAGATAGTCTTTCAGAGATTTTGGACTTCTAAGAAGTATGTTTTTAGGAAAACTATTTGTATTCAAATACTTAATTACTGGTTTTGGAACTTCAACCTCATCCTTTTCTCTTTCTTCCTCAATTTGCTTGTTAAGATACTCATATAATTTATCCATGGCTTTTTCGTTATAAACATCTACTGCATCAATAATAGTTTTCATATCCCTAATAAATGTTCTACAAGTAGGACATGGAATTTCTAATTTGGAAATATTATGAGAACATAATTTATCAGAGAATGTACTTAATATATCTCCTTTTGCTATTTCGCTTTTAAGATTTAAGAAACTCTTATTCTTACTCATTTCTTCTATTTTCTCATTATAAACTTTATATAGAGTTTCATGAGTTTCTAAATATTCTTTTACATATGGATCATAGAGTTTATAAAAATCATCTCTAACAGTAGGCCATGAATCTATAAATGATTCACTTTTTAAATCCTTCATTATTTGTGCATATATTCTTTCTTTAGTTTCTATATCCTCATCATTACGGTCTAGTTCTATTATCCATACATTATTTAAGAAATACTTCATTTTCTTATATTCTTTTAAGTTCCCATTATCAATAAAATTCTTTAATTTCTTATATTTTGATAAGAATATTCCATATTCTGAGGCTTTTTGAACAAAGTTATTTATTGTTTCACCTTGTGTCTTTGAGTTCAATATAGTTTTGAAAAACTCATCTAACTTGTCTATTGAATCTTTAAAGGCTAAATCGTTACTAGATATTATTTCTCTCATTGCTGAAATATCATTTCTATAATCAATTAATACATTTCTTGTATTGCTATATAACTCAACTAAGGTATCTTCAGATCTTCTGTTAAACATATTCATTAAAATATCCTGACATTTTTGCCTTGTAGATGCGTCAACTACTACCGCTAACTTGAAGACTGCTTTTCTAAAATTAGGCTCATTTTCAAATATATCTCTTACTCCTGATTGATTATAGTCAAGAAAATCTTTGCCTTCGTAGTTAAGTTCTATATTACCATTTTTAAATAGTAAAGCCGTAAAAAGTCGTACTGCTTCTGAGGCCCAGCCATATGGTTCATTATCAAATACACTTAGTAAATCCTTACCAATACATTGTCCATATTTATTTTTTAAGGTTTTTATTTCATTTAAAACTTCTTTTAATACAGCAGATTCGGCATTTACGTTGGTATCCTGTATTAGATTTAATCCACTTAAATCTATAGATAATTGATTTCCTTTAAAAACACTCTGAATATCTTCTTTTGTTATCTTAACCCCTACCGTATCAAATCTATGATAGACTTTTGGTATTGCTAGATTAGCAATATCTTCAAATATGGATTTTAAATCACCTTTATCTGGTGTAGGGAATTCCTTTCCTTGATATATATANGTACCATCAATAAAAGACTTTTCNATCTTCTCTTTTATATCTTCATATAATTTTATATTCTTTTGTTCTTCTTTCCTTAAAAAGTAACTCTTATCTTCATCTGAACTCCATTTTCTTCTATATTCATCTATTATTTTATTNAAGATCAAATATTGCTGCATATCCTCATCAATTGTGCTATCATACTTTGCATACCAATAAATATTTCTGCTATCTCCTATGCTTTTCATTAAATGCTGCTGTTTTCTTAATTCATCTGAAGATTGCATCACACTATTTAAATTTAGACTTACTAGGCCTCTACTATTCCTTACCTCATCGTCAATGGTTAGTTGTATATCAAATGGTCTAATATTTTTATAATTTATTCTTGTTATAGTGAATATTCCATCGATTACTTCTTTTACTTTTTTATTTATATCTCTAACTCCAATTTCATTTAATCTAGAAATGGCTTCTTGCCTAAAACTCTGCTCCTCAGGCGCTATGAACTTATAGTTTCCATGTGCATCTCTTTCTACATATCCATGCCTATATAATATATCTAAGCCTGATTTAACCTCTTCTAAAATATCAATAAAATCTGCATCTACATTGTTTATTAGCAATTTTGCAATAGTATCTATATCCTTTTGTAATTTATCATCGTTGTCTAATAGATAAAGCACTTTTAAAATCTTTACTAATAGTTCACCGTTATTTGGGTCCAGTTGTTCTGCTTCTTTAATACTTATTTGGATTTGATCATCTATAAATTCTTTTGCTTGTTCAAAGAACATATCTAAAGTAACTAATTCACCAATATTCTTCTCTTTCACATTAACATTACTGTCAATAAGTATCCCTTGAGTTGCTTTAATCATACTTCTATTAGTTCCACCTAGTTTCTTGTTAACTCTTGAATTAGAGATAACATTATAGTAAATAGGCTGAATTAGTCTTATATGATAAGGAAGAAAAGGATAAGTATCTATAAAATCTTCCTTATTTAGTTTAGGCATATACTTTTTAAAATCTTTAAACTCTAAGATAGACGATAACTTTCCTTTATTACTTTCATATAATCTATCTATATCTTTTACTACGTCTGACTTTTTCTTTAAAACTCTTTCATTTATAACCTTATCTAAGTTTTCTGGAGTCAAATGTATCCTTACTTCAAATCTATCTATTACTTTATTTACCTCATCTTCAGTCTTTAAGTACTGCTCTGTTATTTGTTCTAATTTGTTTTGTGAAGATACTGCAAACCATAGTTTACCTTTACCTTTTCTAGCAAAAGTACTTTCTATGGCTTGTAAATATCCAATTACCTCTGGATTTGCAGAAATGTATTGACCTATTTCATCTACGATTACAAATAATCTATTATTTTGGCCATTCTGTTTGTCTAGTTCGTCAACATATTTACATAATTCATCTGCCAAAATAGACGCAGAAATACTTTTACTTCTCTTAAGGTCTTCTATATAATCTTTTGCAATTGATTCCGTAGGAATTTGATCCGGTAATACCCTAACTAGTGCTCTTTGAATATAGTTTTGACCTATTCTTGTTGGCCTTATATCTTCCCATTTCCTATTACTCATTTCTTCAATAGTTTGTACAAATTCTTCATACTTTCCTTCATCAGATAATTCTTTTTCCATTTCTGCTACCCAAAGTTTTCCTGTATAAAATCCTCTAGCGCTTAGCCATTGTTTATAAATAGTTTGTTCTATAGGCTCAACTTTTCCTTCTAATTTTGCTGCCTCTTCTAAGATATCAAACATCACTACAGTAGTTTTATATGTTTCGTTTATTTTTTCTATATAGTTTTTTAAAGTATTGGTTTCGTCTCTTCTAATAAAAATATCCGCAGCAGAGCAATCATCAAATTGATGGTTTTCTAGTAGGTATCCGAAAATCTTTAAGAAATGTGATTTACCTGAGCCAAACCATCCAGATATCCAATATCCTACCTTGTTTTTATCATTAAGATATTTATCCAAGCACTCCTTAAAATGTTCTCTTAATTGGTCTGTAATAACATACTCTTGTAATTCTTGTTTTGCTACATTTACATCATCTTCTTGTACCTTAATTACTGGATTTATGTATCTTTCTATAGGATCCCTAAATAAATCTTTAATTAACATACTCTTAACCCCTTTCTATATTATTAAAGCCCTAAGGGCAGTTTCCTTATATTTATTTAATAGTGTAACTGAAAATCTGTCATAACTTCCCGGATAAAAGAATACAACTGGAATTTGAACTCTTCCTTCTAAATAAGATAGTAATCTAATAAAGTTAAAGTATATAGCCGTTGCTCCTACTCTAGTAACCAATATCCTTCCTTTAGGACCTATTTCTTTAGCCTTGGATATGAAGTGAGACCTTACTTTTTCTAATAAAAATTCTCCTAATTCCTCAACCATGTCGATGTCTTCTTCTATCTTTTCTAATTCGATAATGCCATCTATGGTCTCGTATTCCTCTATAATATCAAACAAAAGTTGTTCCATATTTATTAATTCTAAATGAAACCCTTCTATTTCCTGTTGTAATTTGTTTATTATATACATAACATCCTTATGCTCCTCTTTTTCATAAGGACAAATGACAAAAGGAACTCCTGAATGTCGTACCCAAGCAAGGCTATCATTATTGATTAACTCTATTATCTTAGTGTATTTCTCCATTAACGTAGCCATCTATTATCTCCTTCATAGTTTTATATCTATATATTAGAGTTTTAGGTTCTTCCCTTCCAAAGTCTAAAACTCCATTTCTATATGCTTCTTCAAGTAATATATGAATATCGCTTTCTAACAGCAAAAACAAATGTAAATCCTTGCATTTATATACGTCTTCTATAGTCTTAATGTTATCTTTTTTCATGTATAGAACGTAGTAAAAAATTATTGATGGAATAAATGGTTTATTAAACGTAGGTCTTTTTCTACTATCAATAAAGCCAAATTCCTTTAATACTCCCATCATCCCTGAGCGTACATCGTTAATGGTCCTTTCAGACCATTTAGATACATTTTTGTCTTTATCAGCAAGATCTAAAATAAACTCTGTTGTGTCTGCTGAAGATATCCCTAAAAAACCATCAGCATATTTTCCATATACTAGATTCGCTACATATTCGTAGATAATTCTCTCTTCCTTGCATAAATAGTAGTATAGAAGGAGGTTTATAATACTATCTGAATCAATCTTTTTCAAAAAATAGATAAACGAGGTTTCTTTATAGCCATCTAATTGATCATATAGATACCTCTTTCTTAACTCGTAAAATATAGTCTCTGCTCTTCGTTTTGAAGTTTTTAAGATTAAATTATTATCAAGTACCTCTTTTCTTAAAAGTTCTACATCTTTTAATTCTAGATATTTTTTTAATATTACTTTTGTGTCTGGTAGAACTGTACCTACTACTTAATACTAGATCTGTAATCCTTTGATTCCATTATATAGCCATCCTTCTCTTGTAGTATGGGGTTACAACGCTTCCTAGCGTACATAAATCATAAATTGAGATAAATGATTTTATTGCATCTTCAAAATTTACTTTGCTTCTATAGAATGTTTCGCTTATGCTTCCTAATTCTATAGTCTTTTTATCATCTAAAGTGTGAGTTGGCAGTTTAGGCAGACTAAAAAACTCTCTAGCCCATGGACTCGTAAACTTTTTATCCTTGATATTTTCAATCATATCTAATACTTCTTTCCAACCATCAGAGTTTGAAATTTCCTTTACGAAAGGAGTAAATATTTTGGTCTCAAATTCGTATCCAAAATTAAATAATGTAGTAAATCTTTTTTCTGGGATTTCTCTATTTTCTTTTTCAACAATAATTTTCCTTGCAATATCATAGCGTTGTTTATAGAAAGTATTAGGGAAGAATTTCTAAGTTTCTTCGCCCTATTTCACCTAAGATACTAGATTCCCACCATACATTGTTATCTTCTTCTCCTAAACGAATGATGGTCAATCTATAAAAAAGTGTATCTGCTAATATTTCTACATTGACTTCTGATTTATGTTTCTTTGCCAATTCATGAATTTTATTTCTTATGGCTTGCATATAAATTCCTCCAATCTGTTATGTACTATTTAAGATTATATCCCTTTTGGTAAGAAAAATAAAGAAATTCCAGCAATCTTTTTTTGTATTGCTGGAATTTTTGGAGTGATTTTAATACTATTCTAAAATTTCGATTATTGCAAATAAAAGCAAGGGCTGAATACATGCTACATTCCGTAACTAGCCCTCGCTCTTACTACAATTAAAGACCACTACTATTGTTTCTTCTCCTATTTACTATCATCTATATCTTTTATAAGATACATAATAAATCTTAATATCTCCTTTATTTCTTCAGCATAAAACAGTTCATCTGGAACAGGGTAAAACTCACCTTTATACTTAATAGCACCACTGGCAATAAGTATAGTTACATCATCTAGTATGGTTTCTATCTTTTCTTTTGCAGCAATGCTTATGGACTTCTTATTTTTGAGATTTTGTCTAGCAGTCTTCCAAAAACCATGTTCTAAAATCTGCTTCTCTAAATTATAGATTAGTAGTTGAGGATCATTATAGTTACTTAAACAATTTAAATATTCTTCAGTTGTAAGTTCATCTAGCCTTCTCTTATAGGCTAAATATCTACGCTCATTTGATCCAACAATGTATTTAGGGTATTTAGGGTGGTAAAGATCTAATATAGTTTCAATTTTTAATAATCTTAGCATCTTAGACAACCTCCTAATCAAAGAATTGGTCGTAGTAATCTCTTGGGGTAGGTTTTAAGGGCGCTCTATCCTTATTAACTTCTTTAGCCCTTTGCTCTGCCTGCTTCCTTAGACTCCTATTTTTAAAACCTCGGGCAGCCGCCTTCGCCGTTGCTGTACTTGGCTTATTACATACAGACCATGCATAATTGTCGTTATCATTATCATCTGCCACAAAGTTTACTTCTAATAGTAATTTCAAACTCTCATAAACATCTTCTAAATGTTGAGAATCTTTGACCTTTAAAATAGACATGATGGAATCATGTTGCTCTTGAGAAACATTGAAACTAATCAACTGTCCTTCTATATCCTCTAAGAGTTTTTCAACTTTAGAATGATTCAAAACTTTATCTTTAGTACTAGACCTATCTTCTTCCTCAAAGTTTGGAATATTTATACCTACTCCATGAATAGACTCATCATCATTATTAAATAATCTATTCTCTTGCCTATTCACTTGTATATTGGACCCACGAATAGGTGTATTTTCTACCACAACGGACTCTTTTGTCTTTGAGTCGGTGTTATTGTCTCCTATTCGGAGAACTTCAAGTTTTTTAAAAAAATCACTTAGGAGTACTCCGTTATAGTGATTATACTTTTCGCTGATACTTGAAACTCTTAATGCAGTATATACAGCCTGCATTAAATCCTTTATTATCATAAGTTTTAATTTTTCCAAATACTCATATTCTACTGAATTATTTATAATATTTCCTCTAAGTTCATATTTATAATCAGTAATTACTACCCCTCTTTCTAGTTCCCCTCTGACCTTAAAAATAAGTTTAATATCCTCTTCTTTTATCTTGCTTATATATTCTTTAACTTTATTAAGCCTTTGATTATAAACATCTTTATTATTTTTACTTGCATTTTTTTTAGATGTTTTTATCTTTCTTTCTAGTAATAATTCATATAATGTATCTAGATAGGGAGGTTCTAAAATCATGTTTAAGGTATACATTTCTTAGTTGATATTCAGTTGACTTTCCAGTAAAAGAACTCCCTCTTTCAATAATGTTTATCAAGCCTATCAAATTTAAAAACTCTGCAGAGGTTCTTATATCAGTACCATTCATTAAGGTATCTATCTCTAATCTTTTAGTAGAAGGCCATGCTATATTACAAGACACATTCATGTAACTTTTTAGTGCTAGATATAGATCTTTAGCCTTTGCTGGTAATACACCCATCCAACCTGTAGAAAAAAGAGCATCACTTCCAAAAAGTCCATAGTTTTCACTTTGGACTCTATAGTTGTCATAAAACATTTTATTCATCTTAAACACCTCCCGATCTATTAGACGAAAAGTTGAGGGAATAGTTTTTAAATTCAAAGTAACTTCTGACCTTCAAATAAATAGACTATCTATCTGTAAAACATCTATTTATTGCACGTACTGCCATTTTATAAAGTTTATCATTATTAACATAGAGTTCCTGAAACTGTTTTTCTTTTGATTTATTTAAGATGTTTAGCCTCCATATCATCTCCCCAAAGTATCTACTTGGCATAAATTTCTAGTAAGTTTAAATTTGCTTGATATTCTTAAAAATACTGAAGGGATACTAACCCCTCCAGTTGTCTATTCTTCACTCAGAAAATATTCTATATCAGTTCTTAAGTATTCTTCAAAAATATAATCTAATATATTACAAAATTTTTCAGATAAATCTTTTTCTATGTTTTCAATATCATCCATTTCAACTCTACCCATAACATATTTATATACTTTATCCATTTCTAAACCTCCTATTTTAGGTTAATACAAGCGAAAACTAGATTAACCATATATAACTATACCAACACATATTACAAGCCCTAAATCTCTTATATTTCCTTTCAGACATCATTCATTAGTTGTACTTTCATCCCTATCATCTCCTTTTCATA
>JGI24707J26582_10004145_pt1 | contig 10117 bp, 8 predicted proteins | sample BioPla1DNA1_FD_26582 | JGI IMG/M metagenome (IMG submission 26582) | reverse complement strand
TTGTCTAGGAAATTATAAAATTTATGATATGTGGATAATTATCCGAAGATGCAGCGTCCAGCTCCAGCGCTCAGCAACTAGCAAACTTCACGCTCCTCCACTACGATAAGTCAACATCGGCTCGTACCTTGCCGTGTTTCCTTTATCTCATTGCGAAGCGCTCCAGTTTGTACGTTGCTGAACGGGCGCCTTAAGCTTTTGTACTTTGATGGGTTAATCGTCAGGGACGTATTCTAAAATATCGCCTGGTTGGCAGTTTAGTGTTTTGCAGATCGCTTCAAGTGTTGAGAAGCGGATAGCTTTGACTTTGCCTGTTTTTAAGTTAGACAAATTAACGTTTGAAATATTGACCTGCCTAGCTAATTCGTTCAACTGCATTTTTCGATCAGCGAGGATACGGTCTAATCTAATAATAATTGCCACAAAAAGCACTCCTTATAATGTTGTGTCAGCATCTTGCTGTAATTCAATACCAATATCGAATATGTGCACTAATATCAGCATTAATCCACCGATAATCAATCCAGTTAAGCTAATGTGGATTGGATTGAAACTGTAGATTTGGGTGACAAACATGTTCATCGCAAGATTGATCAGTAAATCGCCAGCAAGTGCATAGATGATGATCGCCCAAGCAATTTTCTTCATCCGTTTTTTATTCTCTTCTGTAAATGGTGTATATTCAGTTGTGACGGCGTAAAGGATTTTTTTCACCTGAAAAATCCCATAAAATAAAGGTGCAAAATAACTGATGCCGAGAAATGTTTGAAACGTGATATAAGCATGTTTTGCTTCAAACATATGCTCACCTAGTGGTTGAAGCTGTGTAAATGGAATCGTAATGAAAAATCCAGCCGTATCAAAATAGACTGGGCTAAAATTAGCTCTCCAATGTTCAACACCTTGTTCAACGGTGAAGGCAGTTGCTGGTGAAAAGATCGCACTGACAACAGTGAATAGTAAGATGCCTACAATTAGTATAGCTCCAGCGATGAAATAGTTCAGCCATCGATCGATTTTAATTGACTTTTCTTTTAATATTTCTAACGTACTTATTTCAGACATATTGATCCTCCTCAAACCCATTTTCCTACATATTATAATTAAAATTAACTAAAGTTAATAGATAATTAATGATTATCATTAAAAAAATAATGTTTTAAGTTAAAAAGTTGACGATTATTCACAAATTCTGCTTGAACCGTTATGATTAAGATAAGATCGACAACTTAGTTGAAAGGAAGTTGTTAACATGACGACACTAACGATTGATATCGGAACGACGAGTACGAAACTGATTTTATTTGATCGCAACTTAAATCAGTTAGCTTTGGTAAAAAAAGATTATCAGACGACATTATCGGACGGGGGCTTTGCCGAGCAAGATCCAGAGCAAATTTTTACGGCCATACATACTGGGCTTGAGGAAGTTTTGACCGATCAATCATTGACGATATCCGAAATTGTCTTCTCAAGTGCGATGCATAGCTTGCTCGGTATCGATCCTGCTGGCAATCCGTTAACACCACTGATAATCTGGTCAGACAACCGTGCAGACAAACAAATTGATCATTTCAAACAACAACCTGAAGCGATGAAGTTTTTTGCGAAAACTGGGACACCGATTCATCCGATGAGTCCGTTTGCCAAGCTGCTTTGGTTCAAAGAGGAGTCGAATCTGACTGGGCATGTCGCAAAATGGATTGGGATTAAGGAATTTATTTGGTATCGTTTGACTGGTCGTTATCAGGTTGATTTTTCGATTGCATCGGCTACCGGCTTATTCAATAGTGAGCGTTTGGACTGGGATGACGCGATTTTGACTAGGGTGGGTTTGACTCGGTCACAATTATCCGAGCCAGTTGATGTGACCTACTCATGCCCAGTGGAGAATGATTTTTTGTTAAAAATTAATGGCATTGATCGCGAAACAACGCTAGTCATTGGTGGCTCCGATGGTTGTTTAGCTAACCTAGCNAGTGTGGTGACGGGTGATCAGATTGCGAACCTGACGATTGGTACGAGTGGTGCGATTCGGTTGACGACAGATGTGCGTGTGATTGACCCTGAGGGGAGATTGTTTTGTTATTATTTGCGGCCTGGTGAGTGGGTACTCGGTGGGGCAGTGAATAATGGNGGCAACGTGTTAACATGGCTTGACCAGTTGTTATTTGAAAAAAGTGGACGGCTGTTTGAGGTGCTTGAGACGATTGATTTTGATGGTGGAAATGATTTATTATTTCTTCCTCATATTCATGGTGAGCGTGCACCATTTTGGAATAGCCATTTAACTGGCGAGTGGATTGGTTTAACGGCGGCGGATCAAAAAGAAGATTTGATTGAAGTCGCAACTGAAGGTATTTTGTTTAATTTATATGATGTTTTCAACCTTCTGAGTGAGTCTACAGGTCGGATTGAAGCGCTAACCGTGTCGGGTGGATTTTTTCAAAATGAAAAGATCATTCAACTGGTCGCAAACCTGTTCGGTTTGCCGATCCATTTAAACCAAACCATCGAACAAAGCAGTCTCGGCGCTGCGATGCTCGTTCATTACCCTGAAGTCGTGGATCGCACAACTTTGAAGAGGACCTACTATCCGGTTGATCAACAGCATGAATATTATCAGAAGAAATATCAAAAATACCAACAAGTGTTACAGAAAAAAGATAATGATTGATCTGATTAAATACTTAGCCACGTGCTAAGTGTTTTTTTGTTGCAATGCAACTGTCAGTAAAAAATCTCACCGATTGAAGTTTCACTTGATCCTTATTTAAAAAATTACTAGTCATACTAAAATAATCCTATTGAATGCGCTTACAACGATGGCTAGTCGCTCATATACTTAAGGTGCAAGGAAACCAAATCTTGAAAGGGGAAAAATTATATTGATTTTTTAACAGAATGTCGGATTGAAAAAGCGAAAGAATTGATTCAAAATCCTGAAAAAAGTATTAAAGAAATTTCTTATGATGTAGGTTATCATGATCCCAACTATTTCAGTAAAGTTTTTAAAAAGACAACAGGTATCTCACCAATGACTTTTCGAGAAAGAGTTTTAACNAATCGATAATCAATTAAATTTTNAGTTAGATTAAGTTGAGATCAAGCAAAGGAGGCGAGATGAATGAAATTATCTTATCACTTGTTGATTATTATAAATCTGCTGAGCGTGTTGATGTTAATGGGGTGTTTGGCCTCAACTAATCGAGAGTTGGATAATGGTATAGAAGAGGAGATCAGCAATGGAGCTGATCGTCTTAAAGAGCCGATTTCAAATGAAATGTTAACAATTGGGCTTTCGATGGATACGATTGAGGAAGAACGTTGGTTAAAGGATCGTGATATGTTTGTTGAAGCGGTAGAAAAACTTGGAGCAAGGGTTGAAGTTAAAACAGCAAATAGGAATGATGCGCTTCAAATTTCGCAAGCAGAAACCTTAATTAGCCAAGGAATTGATCTCTTGGTGCTCGTTCCTCACAATGCTGAAGCAGCGGCAACTATTGTTGGAAAGGCACAAATGGCTGATATTCNAGTTGTCTCATACGATCGTTTGGTTAAAAATGCGAATATAGATTTATATATTTCATTTGATAATGAACAAATCGGTGTACTCCAAGCAGAAGCTATGACGAAAATTGTACCGAAAGGGAATTATGTTTATATCGGTGGACCAGTAACGGATAATAATGCGCTCTTAATGCGAGAAGGTGTCTATAGCGTTTTACAACCATATATTGAACGAGGTGATATTACGGTTGTTTATGATCAATGGACAGATGCGTGGTTGCCGATTAATGCCAAAAAGAATATGCAAGCGGCATTAGAGGTAAATGGCGATCAAATTGATGCCGTCATTGCTGCCAATGATGCAACGGCAGGAGCTGCTTATGATGCCTTAGAGGAATATGGTTTGTCAGGTGAGATTCCAATTGTTGGTCAAGATGCTGAGTTATTAGGACTTCAAAGGATCGTTAATGGTGGACAAATCATGACTGTTTATAAATCGATTAAAGCGCTGACTGAACAAGCAGCTGAAATTTCGGTGCAAATGGCACGAGGTGAAACGATTGAAACAGATTTAACGATTAATAATGGTAAAAAAGATGTCCCAACAGTATTATTAACACCTGTTGCTGTGACAAAAGATAATATCGAAGAGACTGTGATTGCTGACGGCTTTCACGAAGCGGAGGATATCTTTCAGTAAGTTTAGTTATGACAAAACTGTAGACAAGTTGATCGAAATGCAGACGAGTTGGGCGAAATACAGACAAGTTGATCGAAATACAGACAAGTCGGGCGAAATACAGACGAGTTGGGCGAAATACAGACGAGTCGGGCGAAATACAGACAAGTTGATCGAAATGCAGACGAGTCGGACAGAATGCAGACGAGTTGGTCAAAATACAGACAAGTTGGCCGAAATGCAGACAAGTCGGTTGAAATGCAGACGAGTTCGCCGAAATGCAGACAAGTCGGCTGAAATGCAGACAAGTTGGTCAAAATACAGACAAGTTGGCCGAAATGCAGTCAAGTTGGCTGAAATACAGACAAGTCCATCGAAATGCAGTCAAGTTGGCTGAAATACAGACAAGTCCATCGAAATGCAGACGAGTTGGATGAAATACAGACAAGTCATCCGAAATGCAGTCAAGTTAAGTAAAGTACGCATGACTGATGATCAACCACACACGAATATGACAAAGTTAACTGTTTTCGTTATACTAAATATAGCATTTCCTCTCTTAATCAAATAAAGAGAGGAATTATTTTTTAGTAAAAGCTCAGGAAGTAGAGGGGACAAAAGTGGCGGAACTATTATTGATTCTCCGGGAAATTATCGGGCCAGTCTTTGTGCTGATGCTCGTCGGTTATATTATTCAGATCAAGTATAAGCTTGATTTATCAACATTGGCAAAGGTTAATATTTATTTCTTAGCTCCGGGTTTTATTTTTAATGCGATGTATCGGGCTGAATTTAGTGGGTATTTTTTCTTTAGTATTCTCGGTTTTTTTATCTTGTTTGTGGCAATTATTTTTCTGATTTCAACGTTGGTTGGAAAAGCGCTCAAACTTGAGGGGAATCGTAAGACGTTGTTTACCAATAGTACGATTTTCTTTAATTCAGGAAATTATGGTGTACCAGTTAATGCGCTTGTTTTTCAGGGGGATCCTTTGGCGACATCGATCCAAGTTGTCGCACTGACCTTTCAAAATATCTTTCTTTTTTCATATGGTATTTTCTCAATTCGTGTGTCATCAAAAGGTAAGTGGCGTGCGTTGCTTGGTTATTTTAGGATGCCTGTATTATATGGTTTAGTTGCGGGGCTCCTGTTGAATTTTTTCAACGTTCCTTTGCCTGATCTTGTGCTTGTACCTGCTGGTCATATTGCAAATGCAATGATTGGCATGGCGTTACTGACGATTGGTGCGCAAATTGCGACGATTAAATTGACAAAAGGACTTAGACTAGTCTATCTGAGTATGTTGATCCGTTTAATTGGTGGACCGATCATTGCTTACTTGATGATCCTTGTCTTTGGTCTTGAAGGCATTACCGCACAGGCACTATTTATAGCTTCAGCGATGCCGACATCTGTCAATAGTTCGGTTGTTGCTCAGGAATATAGTGATGATCCAGCGTTTGCGACACAGGCTGTGATGTTCTCAACGCTTGCATCAGCGATTACGGTGACATTTGTCATTTANCTTGCCCGAATCTTATTTTAGAAAATCAAAGCTGTCGACTGCTAAACAAGTTGACAGTTTTTTGCTGACAAATAATTAAACAACCGCTATTTTCAGCCTGTTTTTGATCAATTCAATAAAAATTCAACAATTTACCTCATATTTCAACGCAATTTCATCGAAAGGAACTTTTTTACAAAGTAATCAAACTATGATAACTTAATGTAAAACGAAAGGAGTAGTTGGATATGGAATATGAGAGAAAGTTTATTTTATTAAAGCAGTTTGAGTCGATATTTTTTCAGAAAACAAAGGGATGTCAGCTTGTGTTGCGCAGTTTCTTAAACGCAATCTTGAGCAAGTCACTGAGGGGATCAATTAAGGAGATCGCGAGTGTTCAAAGTCAGCGCTGTTATTTTGCGTCTGATCAACAGTCGAGCTGGCTGATTGATGCGCTGCTAGATAAAAGGAGTCATGTGACGATTCGGATCCAGGTGCACGATCATGATTATTTTCAAAAGCAGTCGAGTAAGTTCGCGATTAATCAGCGGCTCGGTCAGATCAGTTCGACAACTCAAGCTGAGCGTTTTATGATTCACATTTTGAATTTCAATCTATTGCTAGAAAGTGACCATTATCACCACCGCTTCCAATCGACCACACCCACATACACCAGTCACCGAGAAACTCAGCAAATTCATTATATCGAATTGCCGAAGTTTACCACCGAGAGGCCTCAGACAACTCTAGAAAAATGGCTTTACTTTATTTGTCACCTCAACGACAAGCAGCACCCACAACGATTTATTGAGCTTGTTAAGCAAGACCCTTATTTCAAATTGGCAAGTCATTTAAGCAAGCGCAAGATAAATCCTCCAATCTTGATCAAAGAAGAGCCATTGAATCTGATCGAATGGCAATACTATGGCGAGCAACAGGAAAAAGAACGAATCGCCTTGAGAATGATGCGCTCAGACATCCCCTATGAGAAAATTATTGAATTTACCGACTTAACCTTGGCGGATCTCGATGAATTAGCGTTAACGATTCCAATGCTTGATTCGTGAAAAATTCACTCGCGTTTGTTTGGAGAAAACTCACCTACGTGCGTTCAAGCGCAAATTGCGAATCCTAAATAATCAATAACTGTTTTCTCGATATTGTTTTGGCGATTTGCCAATGATCGCCTTGAAGTTGCGGTGAAAGGTGCGGAGTTGATTGTAACCGCACTGAGTAGCCACTTCACTAATTGAAAAGCCACTATTTTTCAGTAAATAACATGCCTGTGAGATTCGGTAATTGTTTAAATAATCGGTAAAGGTCATGTTTGTCATTTGGACGAATAGTTTTGATAAGTATGGATAGTCGTAGCGCAAATGCTTGGCGACGTCTTTTAATGAGCAGTTGGATTGATAGTTTTCATCAACAAATAACAAAATCCGGTGCAATAGTCTCGTTTTAGTCGAGCTTTCAATTTTAATAAACTCAGTTTGATCAACGAGTTCACCACAGAGCTGGTAAAGGAAACTTTTTTGCTTATAGATTGATGTTAATGTTTCCAAATTAGGTAGTGAATCAAGTTTAATCACGGGATTACTTGGGCTTGAGCCTTTATATTCGGTAAAAAAATCGCCAATTAATTCTGGCGAAAACAAGATAATTGTCACTTCAGATTCACCAATTATTTCTATATCATGAATGTGATTGCTAAAAATAAAAATTAGTTGATTCGATTCTAACGTATATTCAACATGATTAACGGTCACTAGCAACTTACCCTTTTTAACAAAGATTAGCTCGTATGCACGGTGGAAATGGAGTGGAAATTGATATTCAGTTAAGGGCATCCAGTGAAAAAACTCCTTTTCCTCAACACCATGTGATTGAAAAAAGACCATTACTAAACCTCCTCACATACACGAATAATGTCTTAAAGTATACTACATTAGGAATAGAACTGTCTAACCGATCGCACTATAATGGGGTTAATTCAAGTTAATTATAGAAAGGTGGAATTTGAAGTGGATTACCATGTAGCTAAAACTGGGTCTGATCAAGCGACTGGAACAAAAGATGATCCATTTTTGACAATTAATCAAGCCGCTTCACTTGCTATTCCAGGGGATACAGTAACCGTTCATGAAGGAGTTTATCGCGAATGGGTTAAACCTAGATATAAAGGATTAAGTGAACATCGCCGGATCACATACCAAGCAGCGGAAGGTGAGCATGTTGTCATTAAGGGATCTGAAGTGATTAAAAATTGGATGCTCATTGAAGGAACGGTGTGGAAAGTAGTGATTCCGAATCCATTTTTCGGTGATTATAATCCATATCTAGAAACCGTGTTTGGCGATTGGCTTGTCACGGTTGAAGAAGTTAAACATTTAGGTGACGTCTATCTAAATGGGATGTCATTTTATGAAGTAAGTAGCTATGAAAAGTTAAAAAATCCACAAGTGAGAACAGAAACTTATGACCACTGGACACGTCAAGTCATTCCTGTTCATAATCAGGATCAGACAAAATATGTCTGGTATTCAGAAGTAGATCATCAAAATACAACGATCTACGCTAACTTCCAAGGAGCAGATCCGAATCAGGAATTAGTTGAGATTAACGTGCGTCGTTCTTGTTTCTATCCAGAAGAAACAGGTATTGATTATATTACCGTTAGAGGATTTGAAATGGCGCAGGCCGCTACACCGTGGTCGCCACCAACGGCTGATCAGCCTGGATTAATCGGAGCTAATTGGAGTAGAGGATGGATCATTGAAAACAATCTGATTCATGATGCGAAATGTAGTGCGATTAGTATCGGGAAAGAAAAATCGACAGGTCATCATTATCGAACGATTCGTCGTGATAAACCAGGTTACCAATATCAATTAGAATCTGTTTTTGATGCNGAACGAAAAGACTGGAGTAAAGAAACGATTGGTTCACATATCGTTCGTAATAATACAATTTATGATTGTGGACAGAACGGGNTTGTTGGGCATTTAGGTTGTGTGTTCAGTGAAATTTATGATAACCATATTTATAATATCGCTTTAAAACGTGAATTTTATGGTCACGAAATCGCTGGCATTAAACTGCATGCAGCGATTGATGTTCAAATTCATCATAACCGAATTCATGATTGTTCACTTGGATTGTGGCTAGACTGGCAAACACAAGGCACAAGAATTAGTAAAAACATTTTATACAAAAATAATCGTGACTTATTTGTTGAAGTTAGCCATGGTCCATATCTTGTTGATAACAATATCCTTGGGTCTGATTATGCCCTTGATAATATTGCCCAAGGNGGAGCTTATGTCAATAATTTATTTGCTGGTAAAATGGTTCATCGCAAAGAATTAAAACGTTCGACGCAATATCATTTACCACATAGCACAAAAGTGGCTGGATTTGCGCTTGTTTACGGTGGCGATGATCGTTTTTACAACAACCTTTACTTTGGTAAAGCTGGTCTTGAAGGTGTTGGAACGGCGCACTATAAAGGCTATCCATCTTCATTAGAAAAATATATCGAAGTTGTCCATGAAATGAATGCTGATCATGCGGCCTTTGATCGTGTCGAACAACCTGTTTATATTGATCAGAACGCATACTTAAACGGTGCTGATCCGTATGAAAATGAAGCAGATAAGTGGGTTGATCCAGACTTTGATCCAAACTTTGAGATTATTGATCAGGGCGATCAGGTGTTTCTTTCTTGTGAACTACCAGAGAATTTTGATCAAATGATCGGACAGATTCAATCGACATCAACATTACCACGGGTTAGAATTGTTGATGCGCAATTTGAAAGCCCGGATGATTCGGATCTAGTTGTTGATCAGGATTTACTTGATCAAGTCCGCTCCGATGAAAGTCCTGTTGGTCCACTCAACAATTTAACTGCAGGTAAGAATAACATTAAAATTTGGGGATAAAAGCAATTCAAGCTAGAGTAGGGGAAACTACACTCTAGCTTTTTTGTTTGCACCCAGAAGGAAATTTTTCATAAATTAGTGGTCTATAAAGCTTTTAAAGATTTCTAGGTTTTATATTGTGAAATGATGAGCATNTGATATAATGATATNGGTAGAAATAATCAGATTGTTTGTTTTAAAATAATTAAATGAGGTGTAAATATGAAAATTGCTGTGGCGGGTACGGGTTATGTTGGGTTATCGATTGCGGTTTTGTTTGCGCAGAAGCATGAGGTCTTTGCCTTAGATGTGATTGAGGAGAAGGTTGACTTAATTAACAAGCGAATTTCGCCGATCGGTGATGATGATATTGAGCGCTTTTTCGCTGAGAAAGAATTGAATCTGACGGCAACGTTATCACCGAAAGAGGCATATGAAGGTGCGAAGTATGTCGTGATTTCAACACCGACGGATTACGATGAAGAAAAAAACTTCTTTGACACGAC
>JGI24707J26582_10004138_pt1 | contig 10125 bp, 4 predicted proteins | sample BioPla1DNA1_FD_26582 | JGI IMG/M metagenome (IMG submission 26582) | reverse complement strand
AGCATCGGAGATATCAAACTCCATATTCCATTGGGTATGAAGATCAATGGAATTTTTCCTACCGATACTGGAAAAGCCCCTTAGCATTGTAATATAAGGAGTGGTGGAACTGATAATATTTGGTTCCATGTTTTTTATATAGAGTCCTGCTTTAGAAACGTCGGAGTTTTCTAGATTCGGATTCACCGTGGCATCTAGAATGAGAAAGACTCCGCTACAATTTGCCTTCATCAAGGAATAGAAGCTAGGTTCAAAAGCATTGGATAATACTTCTTCTAATAATTCTGGATGATCTTTTAGATCCCTCGGGATAAGCTTGTGATTGCCAAGATCTTCTTCGATTTTTTTTGACAATTCTTTAGAAAATTCTACAGCCTTAATTGAAAGCATTCCATATTGTTTTGAAATATTATCGGAAAAATGATTCAATTCGTTATGTATAATTTGTTTACTTTCATTAATGCCAGCTTGAAAGACGCCAGTTACCAGTAGAATCAAAACCACACCGGCAATCATAGTAAATATGAATACCAGTAGAAAAAGGAAAAGCCGAAGTCGCATGGAGATACTTAAATTTTTTGATTTGTTTATCTTAAAGAACATAGGAGATCTTGCCTTTCTTTCTTAATTAGAATGGAAGTCAAAACGAGTTTTAAATTCTTCATAGGCATCATCTAATAGATAGGACAAAGCTTTGGAAGCCTCCATTTTTTTGGTTAAAGAGATTAACTGGGCTCTTGATTCTGCAGCCATACGAAACAATTCATTTTCATAATCCTCTTGTAGTTCATCAATTTTGTCAAAGAGGGGTGGAGTATCATAGTCATAAAGCATCTGCATTTCTCTAACTACTTGCATTAGTTCTTTGATATTTGGATCGGAGACTTCTTCGATTTCCTTTAACATAATATCCCCATAAGCTTCTTTCGTTACTGGCAAATATCCTGTTGAGGATACAAAACGCAAATTATTTTCCGGAAGAGTAAACCAATCGAGAAAAANAACAGCCAGTTCTTCTTTTTTTGGATCGGATTTAAGAACACTCATACCGGCTCCCCTTTGAACTGCAATTTTCTTGCCACCTTCAAATAGGGGGTAGGGAAGAATGGTTAATTCTACTTTTTCAGAGGTGTTATCTTGGTAAGTTACGGTATCAGGAAAGAAAAGTACTCCAGCTGTTGAACCAGTAGAACATATAACGTCCCCTGTTCTTTCTAGATTCGAGGCATAGCCATCATATATGGCGGTGTGTCCTAGAACTGCTGATTCATAGTACAATTCCCATATTTTTTTAATCCTATCATCCTCAAAGTTGAATTCATTTCCCTGAATGAAATCCCCACCAAGTTGCTTTGCACCAATGTAAGTATAATGGAATAAAGAATCCGGTAGAAAGAATGATTTGCCATCGTTATCAATATCCGGAGTCTGCTGATCCGTCCATTCATAGTAGATGGCTGCTGTATTCATAATACCCTCAAAGGTTTTTAAATCATCGATGGTAACACCGGTGTCTTTGGAAAATCGATCGAATATGGTTCGATTTAAGAAAAGGACTTCTGTAGATTTGGCGGTGGGAAACACATATAAGCCTTCATCAAGAATTCTTCCCTCTTCAATAAATCTGGATATATATTTGGCCAGATCTTGCTCTGAAAAATAATCATCCAAGTTTACCAAAAGATCGTTTTTTGCCAGTTGTAATGCGGTTTTTGGATATGCAGTTGTTATGTCTGGTAAGTCAGGGGCGCCAGGAACTTCGTTGGCAGCCATGGTAAGTTTTTCATGAAGGGTAGCGGATCCGGAGATGGAAGTTACGCTAATATATACATGATTTTTCTTGCCCAGGGTTTCATTAAATTCTTGTATCATCTCATCCATGGTATTTTTCATTTGCCCACCGTAATTATGCCAAAGGGTAAGTGTGACAATTTTGCTATTATGTACTTTAATAAAACCTATTACAAATAAGGTAACAGGCACAAGAAATAGGCTAATAAATAAAATTAAATAATATTTTTTTTTCAATCTTTTCCCTCCGCCCACATAGCTGTGTTTGATCATTTCATATCGTGTATAGTATAGCATGACATACGTAAATTTCCAACAGGTTATAATGTTATTATGGAGAATCAGTACTAAATTTATAATAAAAATGCAAAATCACCCTGGGGGTGAGTTGTTTTTGAGCAAAAATCACCCCCAGAGTAATAGATAAATATTTCCAGAACGATAAGATGGTAATAGATGTAAAACGTCTATTATTATTTTTTATTATGGGAGGTATAATATGGATCCAAATTTAAACAATCAAGTGGAAAATAATGCAGCAGAATATTTTGACCCGGCAGATATTGAAAAGAACAAAACCATAGCAGGACTGGCATACTTAATCTTTTTCTTACCCCTTTTAGCCTGTCCAGAATCAAAATTCGGAAGATATCATAGTAATCAGGCCTTGGTATTATTTATCTTTAGTCTAGGTGGAAGCATTATACTTAGTCTTATACCAATTATTGGATGGCTTTTACTCCCCTTCTACGGTATTGCAGTGGCTGTATTTGCCATTATAGGTCTACTAAATGGAATAGGGGGCAAGGCAAAAGAACTTCCCTTAATCGGAAAATTCAAACTTTTAAAATGATTCAAAGATCTAGTTTATAAAATGATTCAATTTTTAAAGTTCTATGTAAAAATTCAAGAATATAAGAAAAACTGCCATGAAGATAAAAATGATTTTTATAAGGAAATGAAATTAATAAAACTTTGATTGAAGTTGGAGGGAAATATGAAAAAAATTATAATTTTAGTAGCAATCCTTATAGGCATATTATTTATTTTTTCTGGATGTGGCGGGCCTGCAAGGCCCACCGATTCGGTATCGGACAAATCCAATGTAGGCGACCAGAACCAGGAAGATAGGGACGATTTTTACGATGATGTGAATGATGAGGAATACGAAGATTACGAGATAAGTATAGATGAAGTAAACACAGATTTTCAAAACTTTAGTGATTACTGCGATTATTGGAATGCAGTTTATGCAACCAATGATAAGGCAATCACTGCATTTGGAGGATTGGAAATAATACAATTGATGTCACCAGGATTAACGATGGCTATGAATTGTGTTTACGATATATTAAACCTCTATGATGAAAACGGCAGATTTGAAGGAAAACTACTTCTTAGCAGTTATGAGGGATATATTGATAAAAATTCTTCCCAAATAGACTTCGGTTATGAACATGTGGTAAGCGAAGAAGAGGCGCTTTCAGAAGAAGGAATCGGTGATAAGAAGGTGGAAAAAGGAACCTTTTATCTGAAAGAAAGACATCTAATCAGTGATAACTACACGGAACGGGATGGGAAAAAAATAGATCGAACTGTCAGTGAATTTAAGGTGGAGAAGGATGGAAGTATTAGTGTAATCGAGGTATATGGAAGGAAATCTTCTTCCTCTGAACGTCTCAGCACTTCCTATTTGTTTGTAAGAAATGGGGAAAATCGCTATGATTTTGTGATTGCAAATTCAGAAATAGGACCCGAATTTAATCAACTATCCTTAGAAGATGATATGACAAAGGAAAAGGCAATTGAGCTTTTCGAAAAAGCAGGGGCTACAATTGAATCTTCTGGAGGCATTAAAGATGGAGTCCTAGCTTTGGATTAGGAGTAGGATTGAAAGGAAGGGAATATGTAGATGTCTATGAAAAGGATAATCGCTTTTCTTCTTATTATTTGTCTCATGCTTAGTGGTTTTGCGGCTTGTAAGAAAAAGAATCGGGATAAAGGCAAGGACACAGTTCAAAAGGAAATCACAAAAGAAGGTGATCTTCCTAGGAATGAAGACTCAGAAAAGGAAGTACCAGCTCCTAAACAGGCACCAATTGGCACTTGGGATATACCCGTCCCTGAAATCAATCCCCTAGGGGCGCAGGATTTATATTCCGGTACCTCCTATACAAGGGGTTCCTATGAATTAAAGTATATTCAGAATTTTGCAGAGATGAAACAGCTTATAAAAGGAGAGATATGGTGCCTGTCAGTTGATAATCCCTCGGAGGATGCCCTGGCTTCCTTAAAAACCTACGCCAAATCCTTAGGTGCTCAAATCATGGATAGCGAATTTGAAGATAGTTTCATATTTAGCCTATCAAAGGAAGGAAATGGACTCTGGTGGGGAAATGCAATTCTCAATGACTATGGATATGATTTGAATGTAATTAAGCAAATAGAATTGCCCGTGGGTAAAGAGGTAACTTTGCAAACCGATGGAAAGGAAGATACAAGCGAAATACAGTTTATTACCAGAAGTAAAGGGGAACATTTTCAGTCTTTAAAGGTTACTATTCCCAATGGAGAAGTAGAATTACGTGGTGAGGAAAATTATAAATCCATGATGACAGAAAAGAGAGTATACTATCGAAAGCATTTGTCTTCTATAAAAACCAATTCTTATGTCCTGGATGATATTCCTCAGGGCGAAGGTATCATAAACTGGACAATTAGTTGGGATGAAGAAAGTAGACCCCAGGAAATCACCATTTTATTAGAAGAATCTTTTGAAATTCCTTATGTAAAAAGAGGGGATGAATTAGGGGCAATCAAAGTTTGTAATCTTCCTTTTGGTGAGGTTTTTGTAGAACCTTTAGATTCTGTGGAGTATGTTCATAGGGACGGATTTTCTATGGAAGCGGATATTACAGCAGAAGGAGATTGTCTATTTTGGCTTCCTGCAGGCTTATGGAATCTTGTAATGGAAGATGCAGGAACTGGTTATTATGAAGGGGTAATTCGATTTGTTCCTGTAAATGCGGGAGAGATTACTACAGTAACCCTACCGGAATCATATCGAAGTGCTTGTTATAGCTTAAATAGTATCTTTGGCTCTGGGGAAAACCTTACAGGAGGAATTACCATAGACGATGCAAGGGAAGTGGATGGCAAAGGTATCATAAAAATAACAGTAGATGATCCCTTGTCTAGAGATATATTTCCAGATAAAAAGAATACCACGATCCTTGAGAGCGGACAACAGGTCAATATCATTGATATTAACAGGAATGTATTCCCTCCCAGTGTTGTACTTGTTCTAGATTCCTCTGGATCCATGAAAGAAGCTATGGATAAGACCTTGGAAGCAGCGAAAAATTTTATTCAGGGATTACCAGATGGTAGCTTTATTCAAGTAATCGATTTTGATACTGAAGTTAAGGTGCTAGAGGGCGAAAGTAAAGAAACGGTTATAAAGAATTTATCAAAAATAAAATCCGGGGGATATACCCTTCTCTTTGATGCAACCATAAAGGGATTGGAGTTACTAGAAGGAAAAGAACGTCCAGCCCTAGTGGTTTTTGCCGATGGAGAGGATTCAAGTATGGATGACTCTGGAAAAGGAAGTTATTATACCATTGATGATGTAATTTATGAGGCAGAAAATTCTATGATACCCATATACACCATCGGTTTTGGAGATGATTTGGATGAAGCTTCCCTAAAAGAAATTGCAAAAAAATCCGGAGGAAAATATTATCCAGCAAAGGATGAAGAGGCCTTGGTTAATGTATTCAATGCCATCAATAGTAAGTTTGGTAATCATTTTGAAATAAGCTATGAACGACCAAAAGAAGCAGCACTTGCCAATACTCCTTTTGTATCTCTAGTAATAGATGCCTCTGGTTCCATGGATACCGATCCGGAAGAAGAAGAGGGCTGTGGCTATCGGATTGATAAGGTGAAAGCTATCTTCCATGAGTTTGTAAAAAAATTGCCCGAGGATGTCTTAATGCAATTAACCACCTTTCAAACCGGAGTGGTAGGCGGTAACATTATTAGCCTGGAGCAATTAACCACCATGGATAAAAGTGGAGTGCTTCAGGGAATTGGGGAAATGAGGGCATACGGTGGAACACCGATTTTAGATGTCCTTAATAGTAGCCTAATTAACTTGATCTCGGTTCCCTCCAACAATAAGGTAATCGTATTTCTAACCGATGCGGCTCTTGAGGTGGATGAAGAATACCAAAGTGAATTTGAAGAGCTTCTAACTGAGATTGATCGGGAAGGAATCACAGTTTTGTGGGTTGGTATGGGGGTTGATAATAAGAAAGATGTCTTTGAAAAGGCAGCTAGAATCTCTGGAGGAAAATACGTCATCAGTGAAGATTCGGAGATTATTAATAAAAACCTTGAAGAAATTTTGAATACCATAAAAACCAAAAAAGAAGCGGAGCGTTTACCAATTAGTATTCGCATCATGGATACCAACAAAGAAGGGGAAAAACTGAACTATATTACCAATTCCACGGTTCCCTTTAGCTCTCCCCCAAAATCAAATAAAATCATAGAGCCGGAACCGGTTAAGATAGAGACAGGTAAAAAAATTAAACGTTACGATGCAGAGATTGCTCGTTTATTGACGGGGAATAGTCTACCCTCCAAAGAAACCATCATATCAAAACGAATGGATTTCTCAGCAAGTGATAGGAATCAGGCGATGAAACTGTCGGTAAATGAATCGATTCATATGAGCAAGTTGAAGGGGCTAAGTCAATATCCAATACAGTTTCTGGCCCTAAGCTTAAATATGAAAAATGTTCATAAAGACAATTATCAGTACCTAATTCCCAATATGAGTAGCCATTTTTACATTAATATTAACAATGAAGGTATGTATCCTGCTTCTATAGCCACTTGGCTTAGTGAGACTCCAATATCTGAACCGGGTGAGTATGCTATTACCATAGAACCCAGAGAAGAAAAATCCGGAATTATCACCTTTCTTGTTCCGGATGAACCCATCACTCAGATGTCCCTCCATTTTTATGATACCGTATATGGGCATATTACCATACCCTTAGTAGGGACAGTGAATAAAGAATTAATGGATCTGGAGCAATTACCCCAAAATCCACCTGTAAATATTGCTGACAGCTTTACCATGACCATGACTTCCTATTCTGATGTCAAAACACTGGATCAATTTCAAGCACCGGAAAATAGCTCCTTCCGTGTTCTGGAGGCAGAGTTTTCTTCCAATGTTCAGGCCTTACTTGATATTGAACCAGAAAACCGTTTATGGCTAAAGATCGATACCCAGTGCGGTCCTTTCATGACTCAAATGAATGGTGTCACGGGTCGTATACCCTTCGGTTTTATGGAAGCGAGAATGTTGGCACCTGCCTCTTGTAATAAGGTTCGTATGGCCTATCAGATAGCAGATTCCCTAAAGGATGCAAAGACTGAAATCTTTGGAGATATACGGGATGGGAGTCTGACGGTTCCGATTATCTCGGGAAAAAGTTATGGTAGCAAAGGCATGAATCGAATCTATTCCGGAGATGGAGTAAGCTTAAGGGTGAATCAGCTATCTACTCTTGAGAAATTTTCAAGGTATAATGAATCCTGGGTAGTTGCAGATCTTACAATCATTGATGAAAAAGATGGTTGGGGAACATTATTAAGTTCTGATGCCTTTAAACTGGTGAAAGAAGGAGTTTATATAAATCAATCTGAAAGAAATAATAATACGTTTGGATTGGATGATTTTGCTTCCTGGGATTCAGATGACGTTAGGAATGCTGAAATCCTTACGAAGGATCTACTTTATGGAATAGACGATGATTGGCCAGTCTTTGATCAAGGGGAACGCCGGGGTTTTGTCCTGTTTTACCTACCGGATGATAGTAGAGATTGGTGTTTACAGTCTCCATACTTTAAGGATCTGAATTTAAAAGTCAGTGATGATAAATTTAACAGTCCTGACCTATTGGTTTCCAAATATGAATTGGAAGATAATAACCAGGATTTCATGGAAGAATTGGAGAAAGCCGTAGAGGAGGCCATCAAAGATTATCAATCCATCAAGTCTTCAGAAAATAAGGCTGGCTTTACCAATAGCCTTAGTCTAAGCAAAGGTGATGGTAAAAATAACATTCCTGTTCCTACCATTGTATACCATGGTGCCACAAAGATAAAATCAGTTCATACCCTTGAGGAAGCAATTGCTTTGCTCCAAGGCTTAAAATGTCTTTTGGTAAATAGTAACAATCTGCAGTATTCGCCGGAAGCTGTGATTACCCAAGGATGGGGGACACAAGTTGACCTATTCCATCTTTCCATGGGCTTGTTTGCAAAAGCCGGAGTGGTTCCAATGGAAATGGCGCTTAATCTGACAGAGGCAGGGCGGAATAAATTGGATGAGATATGTAAAAACAATAATTATGGTAAGGACTGGGTTCCCGGAATCTCCTACACTGATAAGAACGGAAATGCAAGGATATTTGTCATTCCCTTTATGAAGGACATCACAGAGTTGAAAGGGTTGGTTTATTTATCAGCAAACAGCGACTTTGACGAGCCAGGAGAAGAAGAGGTAAGAATTACGGTATCAGTAGAGGCTGAGTTTGATGCAGATGCCAATACAGGGGTAATTGATTTTGATGATATCGGCAGTGTCCTAGGCGGTGGAGAAGATGGAGAAGGAACTACTCTGGATTCTGTTGTATTACTGTCCAAGGAAATTCCACTAACCAAGTTATGTAATGATGCAATTGAAATCGGCTATATGAAGGCAGGAAGAGGGAAAGGTACTCGCTATATGTCTACCTTGATTACTTCAGAAGGAATTACAGCAGGAGATTACTTCATAGATACGGGAGAGGCAAAACTGCAAAGATTAGTGATTGAAATTCAATTACCAGAAGAGAGATTAATTCATTATACCAGTTTAAAGGAAGATGAAGAGTTGGATCATATCGCCCATACCATAGGAATTAACCTTCCAGACTTAACCATAGAAGCTGGAACAAGTTTAGAAGAAGCTTTTGAAAAAGAGTATGCAGCAGCCTCCGATCCCGATGCATTCTCCGTTCTAAAGTGGTATGGAAGAAACATTTTAAATCGATTTATATATTCCCAAAGTATCTATGATAGGGATATGAGTGAAAAACTTGATTTAACCATGGGTCGGATTAACAAGGAAAGATGTATCATGGTAACATCAAGAATGGCAAAGGATCAAAAGATGCGTACTACCATTGATTTAATGCAGGCCTCCAATGAGTGTCATTATGGGGAAGAGACTAGTGTCATAGCTTATAATCTAAATTCCGGTATCTTTCTATCCTCCTTAGAAGGAAGTGCTTTGACCGGTGAAGATAAAATCGATTATGCGGATTTATGGGCTATGGCACCAGAAGATACCTCTTTGATTGTCATCTTTAATGATGAAGAAAGTCGTTATGAGATTCTAGATCTAATGAAGGAAGCAGGAATTTATCCGGCACATCTATTAGAACGTATTGAAGATACAGAAAAAGTTATTATAACGCCGGATAAAGCAATTCCCTATCTTGGGGAAGAACGCTGGGCCTGGCTTGAAATCGATCCAGAAACCTATGAGACCATTTCCGTATTTGATACTGGAGAACATGCCGGTATGGTGGACTATATCTGGGCATGGGATCGAATTCAAGAAGGATTAGAGTATGTATTTGGAGCATTTTTAGGAGTGGATGTTTCCCTCTGGTCTGTAGCCTCCATGGCCTTAGAACTAGATGACTACGAGGATATCTTGGATGAGGCAGTCAATATGACCATCCAAATCGGAGAAATGGTGAATAAGGTTTTAAAGAAGGAGTTATATAGTTTTACCTTTGTAGGTAAAAATGGACCAATCAAAGGTGAAATTAAAATCGGATATGATTTATCAAGAAAAGTGGAATTTGGCCAAAATGTAATTAATTTCAAAGAAGGTTATGAAGATGGCATGAATTACTACTTCTCCATGGCTTATGGTGAGCTAGAAGATGATGACGAAGGCGATGATGGAGATGAAGGTAACGACGGTGACGACGGTGGAGAAGACGGAACGGAAAATGAATCCTAGCTTAGAGGAGTGTTATTTACTATAATTTAATCTAGATGCCATAATCTCACGAAACTTATGTATAAATTTAGTTGAGTGTTATTTACTATAATTTAATCTAGATTTAAAAATAAGAGAGAGAAACCTTCTACAAAAGGGAGAGCCTATACTATTTAATGGAAGGCTCTTCCTTTTTATGTGCGCCCAGCATGGGCGCAATCTAGTGGGTTAAAGTCCCTAGTCTGCCCTAGTAG
>JGI24707J26582_10004136_pt1 | contig 10128 bp, 10 predicted proteins | sample BioPla1DNA1_FD_26582 | JGI IMG/M metagenome (IMG submission 26582) | reverse complement strand
ACAAATGCTATAAAATGCAATAAAAAGCAAAATTGTTTCAGTAATATGTTTCAGTATTAAGATTTATTGCTATCTTTGTAATGAATACAAAAGTACATAGTAATGAGTCATCCTACATTTACACTTGAACTCCAGAGCAAGCCCACAAAGTCTGGAAAATATCCTATTTACATAAGAATTACCCATAATAGAAAGCACAAGAGGATAAAAACCATAATATCACTCAAAAGCAAAAGGGATTGGGATTCTAAATACAAGAAAGTCAAAACCTCCGAAAACTCCCACAAGGTCTGGAATAACTATCTTAATAATGAATTAAAAAAGGCTGAAGCATCTTACATGGAAAATCAAGATGTTTCTTTGTGTAAGCTTGCAGATATCATAAAAGGAGCTGATGAATCCCTTTCCTTTCTATTGTTTGTCAAGAAAAAGATTGAGCAGACAGAACTAAAGTATGCATATAGTACTAATAGACAAAATAAAGCATTCCTATCAGTGCTTGAGGACTATCTTAAAGAAAGAGGCAGGGATGACTTATATTTTAAGGATGTAACCACAGACTTTCTTGATGACTTTGAAAATTACCTTTTAAGTAGAGAAAATCTTCGTAAACAAGGGGGAACTCTTAAGAGGAGTACAATTGCTGTTTATCTATCAAAAGTTAAGAAATTTGTTAATGATGCCATAAGAGAGAAAAAAATTTTATTGCAGAATAATCCCTTTATAAACTTTACAATCAAGAAAGGCAAGAGTGAATCCAAAGAGAAACTAAGCATAGATGAACTCCGGAGCATCATTGGCCTGTCTCTTGAGGTTGGCACCTTCCGATGGCACACAAAAAATGCCTTTCTTTTCTCTTTTTATGGTGGTGGCATCAGAGTAGGGGATTTACTCCAGTTGAGGTGGCAAAACATAAAGGATGACAGACTTGAGTACACAATGAAAAAAAATGGCAAGCTCCAAAATATAAAACTTTCTAAAGAAGCAATAGATATTCTTTCTCTTTACAAGCATGATGAGAGCAACCCTACTGATTACATTTTTCCTTTCCTTGATTCTAATGCCCTTTATGCAAAAGAATCCCTAAGGGGTTATGATACAATGTCAAGAGAACAAGAAAAAATCCTGAGTAGCAAAATTATAATCCAGAATAGTGCAATGAATAAGAGTCTAAAGGATATTGCAAAAAGGGTAGGGATTTCTAAAAACATATCAATGCATGTAAGCAGGCACACTTTTGCATCCATTGCCAAAATTCAAGGTGTTGAGTCCTATGTGTTGAAAGACTTGCTTAAACATTCAGCTTTGACAACAACAGAAAATTATATGGCAGAGTTTGGGGTTGAGGAACTTGACAAGGGGGTTAAAATAGTTGTTGATGCGGTCAATGTGGAAAAGCCCCAGAATAGCCAAAAAGAAGCCATTTTAGAAGCTTTTTTGAGTTTAGATAAGAATGATAGGGATGATATTATAAAAGCCCTTAAGGATGCTTAAAACCAAAACAAATAAGAATATGAACACTTTAGAGGAAAGGATGTTAAAAGCTCAACAGACAAGAACTATTGTTGGTAACTATTCTGGAAACATAACTATTGGAAATAATATCAGCATTGGTGGGGCAGTCAATATGTTGGATTTTCTTATAAAGCAGATTGAAATTCTGAATAAGGAAAAGGAAAGGCTGTATAACATAATTGAAAAACTTGTAAGCAATGATAAATCAAAACTTTGAAGCATGTATAAGACTATAGATGAGGCAATGAAAGCCTGTGATGCCTATTGTGATGCTCATGGCATAGATAGATATAAAGAGGGTGATGATATCGGTGATGACAATGTGATGAGAAAATTTGCTGAATACATAAACCAGCAAAAGAAATTTCTTTTTATTTACCAATATGGAAAAAATGCTTGGAATGATTTTGAATCCCTTTGTGATAATCACGGACTGCCATTTAATGGTTATTATTTAGCCCTATTTGAGTTATTTGCAAAAAACAGAGCAGGCAAATTTTACACTCTTTGGGAAATGATAAGGGATGATGATTATGATGATAGTGTCTTTGTGATTGCAAGAGTGTTGAGGCAGTTATCACATTGTGGTCGTGGTGTGTTTTCTGTTGTTGTGGGGAGTGAGGAAACATATGAAAGTGTTGCAGGTGTTGAGGCAATAAAACAAGCCCTTACTGAAGCTCTACAAAGCAGAGTGAAAAAAGAAAAAGGCAACATGATTGTTACGGGGATTGGCTATAATTTGTCAGTATTTAGTCCTAAGGAGCTTCCTATCCCTTATCCCCTAAATTGCAGCCCAGAGGAAAATGGTTTTTCAAATGCAGAGATTGATATGATAATCAAAGCTGGAAATAAAATAAAAGCAAGGGCTAAAAAAATGAGGGGAAATGTTGTAAAGTCTGTACACACAAGGAATGCAGAAATTGGTGAGTTAGTGTTTTATCTAAAGCAATGGCTGCCAGAAAAATGGATTAAAGCTAAAAAAAATGCCTTTTTTGTAGAATATCTTGACAAAGCAGGTTTTCTTGATTTTAAGGGTAAGGATTGGCTTAATAACTTTCGTTATATTATGTCAGAGAAAGACAAGAATAAAGAGATAGAAAATTTTGTAAACTCTTACTATGCTGCCATAGGGGAAAAATGATATAATAGTCTAAGCAAATAATCATATTGCAGCAATATAACTGCCTAATTATCAAAGGGGTAACTTTGGTGCATAATAAGTGTCAATTCTTACCTCTTTTTTCTTTTTGCATCCCTTTACTTTTGCATTGACAGCCCAGACAATATGGCTAATGTTTGTCTGTTGTAAATAGGGTTGTTTTAATGCAAATGAGTCATTTTACTACTACATTTATTGGGATGCCTGAGGCAAGAATGGATGCCCTTGAGGCAAAAATGGAGAAAATAGAAAATCTTATCAGTCAGAGAAATGATGAGGATTCTCTTAACAGGTGGCTTGAATCTGAGGATGCAAGAAAAATGTTGGGTGTAAGTCCCAGAACATGGCAAAGTATGAGGGATAATAGGATTATTCCTTTTAGCCAATTTGGTAGGAAAATTCTTGTAAAGAGGTCTGATATTGAGGATTTTCTTAACAAGAATCTTGTAAAAGAGAGGGGGCAGTAATCATGAACACAGATTTTTTATCTAAAGTTGTTTGGAGGGGTGAATATGAACTTTGCCCCTCAACAACAACATCTTACTACTCCACTAAATTAGGTGATTGCATCACTTTATGTCGGCCAGAAAGGACAAAGGCAATCAAGAACAAAATTCAAGAGTTTGCACAAGCAAATGATTTTAACCTATTGCCCTATAGGATTGGTTTGGTCAGAGGGGATGCCATGCCAGCTACAAGGAGAATCGGAAGGACAAGGCAGCAAGCTGTGGCACAATTAAAGGGAATATTCTCAAAACAAGAAGTAAGCCCTTACAAGCAGCACAAGCCCTTTGCAGTCCATACTTCTATATGGCAGGTTGATAACTCCATATACTACGGCAGCATTGGGATTTCTCAGCCAAATGGAATGATAAACAATGATAATGGAGATTTGTTGATTTTGAAAACTATTGACTGGATTAGAGTTGAGGTATACATTTTCAGAGGATTAGCAGGCAGCCTTAATGGAATGAAATATCTTGATGATGCGGTCAATTATGTTAGATGTCTTAGTTGCAAATGAGGGTGACCCCAAATTGTCACCCTCATTGTTGAATACAAAAGCACATGTTTGATTTTGTGAAAATCAGAAAATGCTTGCAAGACAAAGATACTCCAAATTTTAAAAATTGCACACATATTGGCACATATAACAATGGCTTACATATATTTCATTTAAAGGGATATAAGCCCTTAGCAGTCCAATGGTATGAGGATAGTAGGATACTAAGAATTAAAGGCAGTTTGCCTTATTATTTCAAGGGTCACAATTTTACATACCCACAAAAAGAACTTATTGAAACTATAGAAAAAGTAGAAAAGTTTTTGTGTGTAGACCTTTCATGTGCAGATGTTGAGGTCTTTGAGTTTGGCTGTATTTGTGATGTTGATAGAAAGCCATTTGATTACATACAAAACCATAGTGCAGACCCTAAACATTTCGCACTAAATGAAATGGGAAAACATAGGGGATATTCCAAAGAATGGGAAAGCCAAAGCATTAAATTAAAAATGTATGATGCTAAAAGGAATTTTAATCAAAAGAAAGTTATAAGTAGGGTAGCAACCGACCCTAAATACAATCCCCAAAAAAAGTATTTAAAATTTGAATTGCACCATAAGCAGCCAGATTTGCTCAACAATGGTAAGTACTTGTTGCTCAGCGATTTAATTAGCCCAAAATTTCAGCAATTTCTTTCATGCTATCTATTAGAGCAGTATCAAAAAACATTAATCCCTACTAAGACAATCATTCAACCGACAGACAAAAAAGACCTTCTTACTCCCAATGTTTTCGCAGCAGTCTTAATCGGAGAGGGTTTAACTGTGCAGGAGATAGGAGAAAAGGCAAAATGTATCATAAAGAATACTGATTGCTTTACAAAGGGAGATAAGGCAGCAAGGGGCAGAATGGTAAAGAATACCCTTGCAAGAATACAAGAATCAGAAAAAAGCCAATGGGATTTAACAGAGAACATAAAGGCAGCCCTTGAGGTTAAAAATAGGGAGTTTAATAGCAATATTGACTAATTAGATATTTAAGTTTATTTGAATTACAAAGCATCAATAATGCAGCATCTATTGCAGACCGATAATGCCCCGTAAAAGGGGTTTTTTTATAACAGTTGCATCACACTAAAAGTGCTTATCCTTTTATTGTCCTATGAAAAGTATAAGAATTCTTATGCTTTTAGGCTTAGGAGTGCGGTGTGGCAAATTGGTTATTGTCGGTAATAGGTAACATACGGACCTTCTCGTATAGCATCTGCCCTTTTCATAGTTCTGGAATCGATAAATATAAATTCCTCTATCGTTCCGTCATTCAGCGTAATGGTCATTGACGGGTGGTTGAGGATATAAGTAAATGCACCGTCACTACTTGAAACAACACCGTTTCTGGTAGTGTATCTTTCTCCCTCTGTTACTGAAATAAATTCATACACCCGATAACACACTCCGCCATAAAACATTTTATGAATAACATCCTCGGTTTGCCACTTAGTGCCTACAAGCCTGTCATCGAGTTTGTCTTTCGTACATGATATAGCCACAATACTGATTGCGAAAATCAGCAACATATAAATAATCTTTTTCATAATTGTATTGTTTTTGTATTGTGAAACAAAGATACTACTTTTAAGATGTAGAAAAAAGATAATAAAGTAATGTTTTTGCAAGTGGGGTGGGGGGGGAAATGGCAGGGTTATAAAAGGTATGACCCGAAGCTGATATGTTTTTTTTGTTTTTTAGGTGTTGTTGAGGTTTAATACTGCCATTTGTGTGGTTGAGGTGTGTTGGGATTGTGCAATTGTCAAAAAGTAGAATATTGTAAATTATTGGTTATTAAGTATATAGAAAATTGCAAAGTGAAATAAAAATTATAAAAAGCAAAAAAGTAGAAAATACAGACATGTTTTTTTAACTTTGTAAGAGTAGATGTATCTGTAAGCTTGATTTTACAAAGTAAAATAACCATAGAAATAAAACATTTTTGTTCATTTTTGGTGCAAAAAATTAACAATGTTTCAGTATGGTTACAGTAAAGAAAGTTTAAGTTATTGATGCTTAATGACTTAAATACTAATAATTGGTTTTTAAAATAAATAATTACATTTGTAGATTATAGATAGAATAAGAACGAAATTATGCCGGACCCTTTAATGTCAATATCGCCTGTAGATGGCAGATATCGTGCTCAGACTGAGCAGCTTGGTGATTATTTTTCAGAATTTGCACTTATCCGTTACAGGGTGAGGGTAGAGATTGAATATTTTATTGCGCTGTGCGAAGTTCCTTTGCCGCAGCTCAAGGGAGTTGATTCCTCACTTTTTCCCGCGATGCGGAAAATTTATCAGGAGTTTGGTCTCGAAAATGCGGTTGAAATAAAGGCAACTGAGAAAATTACCAACCATGATGTCAAGGCAGTAGAGTATTTTATAAAAGAGAGATTCAAAAAGATGGGCCTGGAACGTTATATCGAGTTTGTCCACTTTGGCCTGACGTCACAGGATATAAACAATACGGCAACACCTCTTTCGCTCAAGGAAGGGATAAGAGATGTTTATATGCCCCTTTTTGACAAACTCCTGTCGGTTCTCAGCAATAAAGAAGAAGAATGGGCGCAGGTGCCAATGCTTGCTTACACACATGGCCAGCCGGCATCGCCTACGAGACTTGGCAAAGAAATAGCTGTCTTTACAGCACGTTTGGAAGAGCAGAAATCTCAATTGCAGGCACTTGCTTATCCTGCCAAATTTGGCGGGGCCACAGGCAATATGAATGCACATCATATAGCCTATCCCTCTATAGATTGGAATGGTTTTGCTGTGCACTTCGTGGAGGATATTCTGGGTTTGAAACGCTCTTATCCCACCACACAGATAGAGCATTACGACAATCTTGCAGCCCTGTTTGACAATCTTAAGCGCATCAATAACATTTTGATCGACTTTTGTCGCGATATCTGGACCTATATCTCAATGGAGTATTTCCGCCAGAAGGTAAAAGCCGGCGAGGTAGGCTCTTCAGCAATGCCCCACAAAGTCAATCCTATCGATTTTGAGAATGCCGAAGGCAATCTCGGAGTGGCAAATGCTCTATACGAACATTTGGCAGCAAAACTCCCCATATCCAGGTTGCAGCGTGACCTGACTGATTCTACCGTGCTCCGCAATATCGGAGTGCCTCTGGCACATTCGCTGATAGCACTCAAATCCATACTTAAAGGGATGGACAAACTCATCCTCAATAATTCCGCGCTAGAAGCGGATCTTGAGGCCAACTGGGCGGTAGTGGCGGAAGCTATTCAGACAATTCTCCGCAGAGAGGGTTATCCCAATCCTTACGAGACGCTTAAAGAGCTTACACGCGGTCATGATCACATCACCGCAGCTTCTATCTCAGCTTTCATTGAGACCCTCGATGTTTCGGAGGAGGTAAAGAGAGAGCTTAGAGCCATCACGCCGCACAACTATACAGGAATCTAATTAATAATCGATATGAAACATTTTTTAAATATTGCAGCCCTTATGCTGCTCCTTACTTTCTCCTGTGGTGCGCAGGTAAAATATGATGATTATTTTACTCAGGACAGGCTTAGAATAGATCTGATCTTTGCCGGTAATTCGCAAACGCAGAGCGTATATCTCGACGGACTCCATTTTGAAAAGGATTGGAGCGGCACCAGAGAGCATCTGATTCCCGATTTTGATTTCGGCGAATATAGGCTGGATGTTTATGCTGCTGATGGAGTAAGGGTCTTTTCGCAGGGCTTTTGCTCTTTGTTTGCCGAGTGGAGAACTACTGCGGAGGCATCCCGGGTGGATAAAGCCTTTTCCAACTCATTGAGAATACCCTTCCCTAAGGGAAAAGTGAAAGTTCTTATCTCGGAGAGAATAAAAAGGAGTGGAGAAATGTCCAAGCTCTTCTCTTTTGAAATTAATCCCGCAGATCGTTCCATCAATCGTGACAGGGAAAATGATTTCGAAGTTGTACAGGTGCTCTACAACGGCCCATCCGAAAATAAAGTCGATCTGGTCTTCGTTGCAGAGGGTTACACGGCAGAAGAAATGAATAAATTCCGTCACGATGTGGAAAAATTTACCGGTTATCTTTTTGACATCGAACCCTATAAATCGCGCAAAAATGATTTCAATATCTGGGCTGTAGAGTCGATTTCCGTTGACTCCGGTACCGATATTCCACATCATAATGTTTGGAAAAACACTGTTGCTTCCTCTAATTTTTATACATTTTACATCGATAGGTATTTGACTGCGCCCGACCATAAAAAGGTGGCTCAAATTGTCTCAAATGCTCCCTGTGACGCAATTTACGTGATTGTCAATACTGATAAATATGGCGGCGGAGGCATTTATAATTACTACGGTTTGAGTATGTCCGACAATAGATTTGAAGCCGAAGTTTTCGTACATGAACTCGGACACAGCTTTGTGGGACTTGGTGATGAATATTACGAATCTTCCGTAGCCTATGAAAATATGTATGACATGTCGGTTGAGCCCTGGGAGCCTAATTTGACGACATTGGCTGATTTCTCTTCCAAATGGGCTTCTATGGTACAAGAGGGTACTCCCATACCTACGCCCAACGATAGAGCCTACAAAGATGTAGTTGGAGCATTCGAAGGAGGCGGTTATTCTGCAAAAGGGATTTACAGGCCCTATTTGGATTGTCGTATGAAGAACAATATTGCTGAGGGGTTCTGTCCGGTATGTAATGCAGCAATTCAAAGAATGATTGATTATTACTGCCGATAGCCGATGATAATTGACCGATATGACTATTTTCTAATAGATCTTGACAGGACCATTTGGGATTTTGATGCCAATGCCTTTAAGGCTATGGAGATGGTACTCGAGAAATGGGCTCCTCCGATAGGGGAGAGAGAGGTCTTTTTTGAAAAATATGAACGAATCAACCGTCGTCTCTGGGATGATTATGAGGCCGGGCGTGTCACCAAGGAGTATCTGCGGCGTGAACGTTTCCACCAGACGCTGAGGGATCATTATGGCATTGATGATTATGGCGCAGCGGAACAGATGGGTAAGGATTATCTCGATTTTATGGCACTGGGCGATATTCTTATGCCAGGAGCACGCGAAGTGCTTGAAGCTATCTCGAAGCGTGGCGGTAAGATGGCCATTGTCTCCAATGGTTTCAAAGAGGTACAATATCGCAAACTCCGTGTATCAGGGATTGAGCATTTTTTCAGTGCGGTGATGATATCGGAAGAGGTGGGGGCACACAAGCCTGACCCGTTCATTTTCCGGAGAGCACTCCAAGCCCTATGTGGTGAAGATGTGGAGATTGATAAAAAAATCAAAGCCCGTACAATTATGATTGGAGATGACTACCCCAATGATATCGTTGGTGCCATCAATTTTGGAATAGATAGTTTTTACTACAACTTTCGTAATAAAGAAAATCCCGGAAATGCCGTCTGGCACTCCCGGGATTTACTTTCACTACTGTCAGATTAGAGCGTACGCTTGATTTCCACGATAGTGTAGGCCTCGATGATATCACCGATTTTGATATCGTTGTATCCCTCTATATTCAGACCACAGTCAAATCCTGCAGCGACCTCCCTTACATCGTCCTTAAAGCGTTTGAGCGATCCAAGTCTGCCGGTATAGACCACTATTCCATCGCGAATTACCCTTATCTTGGCCGTTCGTGTCAGTTTTCCCTCCTTTACCATACAGCCGGCAATGGTGCCGACTCTTGAGATCTTGAAAAGCTCGCGCACTTCTGCTGTAGCAGTGACTTCCTCTTTCTCCAAGGGAGCAAGCATGCCTTCAATACTGCTTTTGACCTCTTCAATGGCATCATAGATCACTGAATAGATACGTATCTCTATTGCCTCACTAGTGGCAAGTCTGCGTGCCTCCATTGAAGGACGAACCTGGAATCCGATGATTATCGCGTTGGATGCTGAAGCAAGCATAACGTCATTCTCAGAGATGGCACCCACAGCTTTGTGAATCACCTTGACCTGAACCTCCTCTGTGGAGAGCTTGATCAGAGAGTCTGCGAGAGCCTCTACGGATCCGTCCACGTCTGCTTTGACAATAATGTTGAGTTCCTTGAAGTTGCCAAGAGCAATACGGCGTCCGATCTCCTCAAGAGTAATGTGGGGCTGGGTATGTATGCCCTGGATGCGAATCAACTGCTCTCTCTTATTGGCAATATCGCGTGCCTCTTTCTCATCTTCGAGAACATTTAGAGTGTCACCTGCAGTGGGGGCTCCATTTAGGCCCAGCACCGACACAGGCGTTGAAGGACCAGCTTCCGTGATTTGTTGTCCTCGTTCATTGAACATAGCCTTAACGCGACCGGTGTAAGATCCTGCAAGCATAACATCACCAACCCTTAACGTACCCGACTCAATGAGTACTGTGGCTAAATAGCCGCGCCCCTTGTCGAGCGAG